>NPIF01000379.1_pt1 | contig 73108 bp, 66 predicted proteins | sample 8637461 | NCBI WGS metagenome assembly NPIF01 (sample SAMN07420641, study PRJNA396082) | bioreactor metagenome | isolation source: sample BR12 brine-fed electro-methanogenic bioreactor BR | place: Japan: Kochi | collected 2016-12-09 | reverse complement strand
TATGAAAGTAACGTTAGAATTGAATATTCAATCCAATAATAAATAAAACCAAAAAATATATATAAACCTCCTTTTTAAAAAAAGCAACCGACTTACTTCATCGGTTGCTTTTTCTCAATAAGAAAAAAATAAGTTAAGATTATAAAAGAGTAAAAGTGTTTTTATTATAATCTATAATTCCCTCTTTTTTTAGTTTCATTAATTCTTTACTTAAAGCACTTCTATTTACAACTAAAAAGTCTGCCAATTCTTGACGATTATAGGGAATTGAAAATGTTTTGCTATTATTTTTTAGTGAGATAGACTTTAAATATGAGAGAAGTTTATCTTCAATTGATCTCTTTGATAAAATTTCAAGTTTTTTATTCATTAGTGTAGTTTTCTTTGCAAATATTTGAAGTAAATTAATAATCAAATCAGTATGGAAAGCACATGCAATATTACAAGGTTTGATAATTTTATTAAAATCAAGAAATAAAATTTTGCATTCTGTAGAAGCTATTATTGATAGTTCTAGTGGAGCTTTCTCAAAAGCATATATTTCGCCAAACATTTCATTTTTTGATAAAGTTCTAAGTATTGTATTATTTCCCCAGAAGTCAACTCTTTCAATTTTAATTTTACCATCAAGTATTATACCAACTTTTTCTATTATATCTCCTTGGTGGAAAATAAATTGATCTTTAGAGAATTCTTTTATATTAGCCTTTAAGCAAGGTAGTAGGGATTTGATATTATCTTCATTTATTCCATTAAACAATCTATTTTTTTTTATATTAAAAATATATTTATCTATATCCATTATTTTCCTCTTTTAATATAAAAATTTTAATTTAAAAATTATAAAGAAGCAAATAATTTATGAATAAAAAGGATAGAAAAAAAGTTCTTGTAATAACAAGAACCTTAATTCGGAGAAGGGGGGATTCGAACCCCCGGACCCGTTACCAGGTCAACTCCTTAGCAGGGAGCCCGATTCGGCCACTCTCGCACCTCTCCAATTGCTAACTTATACTTATTAATGTTAGATAGCGGAGAGAAAGGGATTCGAACCCTTGGTGAGTTTCCCCACGGTAGTTTTCAAGACTACTGCCTTCGACCACTCGGCCATCTCTCCATTGTTGCTTATATACATTATATGTCAACAGAAATATAATATAGTGGTACTAATACATTTAGTCAAGATAGTTTTTGAGTTATTTTAATATCATTTATAAAAAAATGAATAAATATCTTTGAACTATTTGAAAACTTGATTACAATAGAAGATAGATAAATAACAAAGATATGAGGTAAGACTTTTTGATAAAATCATTAAATTTATTCAAAAAAGAAAAAATAAATAAAAAAATAATAGAAAAACCTATTAAATTAACTAATCCGGATTTATATGCACATAGAAAATCACCTTTGGAGTCTTTTAAATCGATAAAACTTGCAGAAGATGCATTAAGAGCTACAAAAGAAATGATTGATGAGTTTGGATCTAGATTGTCAGGAAGTGAACAGTGTATGAACTGTTCAAATAAGATTAAAGAAGAGTTAAATGAATTTTGCGATTATACTGAAGAGCAAACTTTTTCACATAAAGGTTCTGCTTATACATTATGGTTAAAGATTTTACCTTTTATTTATATAACTACATTGTTATTTTTACTATCTGGGTTCTCATTTTTTCCTTTGCTAGTAAATGGTGTTTTTATATTTTATGTTTACAAAGAGTTTTTAACTTATGATTCTCTTTTTGAAAGATTTATAAAAAAAGAAGAAGGCAAAAATATATTTGGAGTAATAGAGCCTGAAAGTGAAGTAAAAAAAACTATTATTTTTACTTCTCATCATGATAGTGCTAAAATTGCAAATATTAATAGAGGTAATCATGGGTATTTTCTAAATGTTGAACTACCTCTTATTTTATTTAGTATTTCCGTTATTATTAATATAGTTGAATTATTTGTTGAATTATTTACAGGAAGATTATTTAACATAGGATTTCCTCAAATATCAATAATGATAATTTTGATATTATTATTATTAGTTTCTCCTATTGTTTTTAAAATAAGAAATTATTATTCAGATAAAATCTCCCCTGGGGCAGGAGATAATTTAATAAGCTCTAATATATTAATTCAACTTTCTAGATATTTTAATTGGATGAAAAGTAATAAAAAAGGATTAAAAAATACTAGGATAATTTTTACTAGTTTTGATGCTGAAGAGGTAGGTTTAAGAGGTTCAAAAGCTTGGTTTGAAAATAATAAAAATTTATTAATTAATGCTACTCAATTGAATTTCGACTGTATATATAAAGCCAAAGATTTGATATTTATTGATAGTGATAAAAATGGATTATCTTCTCTTTCAAAGGATTTAGCTTATAAATGTGTTAAATTAGCATCAGATATGGGATTTAAAGCTAAGAGTAGTCCTTTACCATTATTAAGCGGAGCAACTGATGCCGCTAGTGGATTTAGTGCAGGTGTTGAAGCTTGTTCTTTAATGTCGGTTGATTTAGAAAAAAGAGTAAATAATACTTTTTATCATACTGAGGAAGATACGGTTGATAAAATAGAAAAAACAGCAGTAGAACAAGCAATTGCAATTGCTATTAAATTAGCAAATTCTATAGATAATAAAGAAGATACAGATGATTTTATCCAAACAGATAATAAGGATGAAGAGAAAAAAGAATTAAATGATTTGATTAAATTTAAAAAAATAGCAAGACGCTAAAAATCCATTTGTTCAAAGATTATTATATCTTTTGCATTAGATAATTCTATTATTTCTTTTTCAAGTCTATCAGTATCTTCAGAAGGAATTTCTCCTGTAATAGTCACATGAGTATCAAATACTTCATTTATATTTGTTATTGAATATTGTTCAAAAGTTATTTTAATTTTCTGAAATCTTTCATAAGAAGTTTTAATAATAAATTTACTTTTTTTTATTAACTCTTCACTTTCGATATAGGGAAGAATATTTTTTGCACTTTCTCCATAAGCTTTAACTAATCCTCCTGTTCCGAGTAATGTTCCACCGAAATATCTAATAATTAATATTGCAATATTTGTTAAATTGCTTCCTTTTAATACTTCAAATGCAGGTTTACCTGCAGTGTTTTTTGGTTCTTTATCATCGCTAAAGCTGTAAATAGTACCTTGATTTCCCATTACTGCTGCATGAACAACATGATTTGCATTAGGATGTTCTTTTTTTGTTTTATTTATTAATTCTTTTAGTTCTTCGTAATTATTAATTTTTGTTGCAATAGTTATAAATCTTGACTTTTTGAAAATTAATTCTTTTTCTACATGATTAGTTGGTACTCTTAAATTCATATGAATATATTAATTAAGTGAATTATAGTAATCAAGAAGTTTATTATAATATTTAATTGTATTTGATAAATTAAGATAAAAAAAGGAGCTATAAACAGCTCCTAATTTTTATTCTTCTTCAAATATTACTTCGTGAGACAGCATTTTTTCACCATCGAATATGAAGTTGGCTTCAAATTTATCGCCTTTAAGAGCTCTCTCAAGCCATAATTTATCATCTTCCCACATATCATCTAATGGTAACTTATTGATAGGACACCAAAATGGAGTTGCTTCATCGTTGTCTTTTAATTCTCCATGAGCACCTTCTCCAATATAGACATAACCTCTCATTGATAGTCCATCTTTAAATTGGAAATTTAGAGTACCAACATATTCAAGATTTTTAGCTACATAACCTGTTTCTTCCTCAAATTCTCTATATGCTGCTTCTGTTGCTGTTTCTTCTAATTCTATATGTCCACCAGGACCATTAATTAACCCTTTACCGATTCCTTTTTTCTTGTTAATTAAGAGAACTTCGTTATCTTGTTTTACATAAGAGAGAACACATCTTTCTTCTGGATCCCAAGCTTCCCAATCTATTTCATCAACTGTGTCTGGGCAAACAAATTTATTTTCTTCTTCTTCTGTTTTTTGTTTTTCTTCTTCTTCTAATCTTTTCTTTTCAGCTTCTTCAGGATGTGCTTCTAGATAACAATCTTCACAAAGATTTTCATCACCACCAATAACTCTATTAAAATCTAATTTTTTATTACAATTTACACAATGAAGTCTAAAAGGCCATACTCTATCTTTAAATATATAACCAATTCCTAAAGGAATTATAATTGATACAAAGCCTATCCAAGACGGAAGTTCATTAACAATAACTAGAACAACTAGAATATTGTATAATAATAGTAATGCTGCTATATAAATTGTAGCAAAACGTTTCTTGTCTGAATCCTTAAGTTTTCTTTGTGAAATATTTATTAATAAAATAAATATTAAAAACCACATAAAATTATCTGCAAATAGTTCTAACATAAAATAAGATTAACGATTATCTACTAAATTAGTCAATATTATTGTCTTTGTTATGTAAAGTTATTAAATTAAATTCATAAAATAATAAATTAGTTTAGTTGCACTACATTTTACAATGAAGTAAAATGTAATAACTTAATAATAAATATATGGAGGATGTTAAGATTTTTCTTAACAAGAAATAATTATGAATATTGCATCTTATATAGATCATACAGCATTAGCTGCAGATACCCCTATTGAAAAAATAAATACTCTTTGTAATGAAGCTATGGAATATCATTTTGCATCTGTTTGTGTAAATACTTGTAGAGTAAAAGAATGTGCCAACAAGTTAAAAAACTCTGACGTTTCTGTGTGTACAGTTGTAGGTTTCCCTCTAGGAGCTATGAGTACAAAAGCAAAATCTTTTGAAGCTGAAGAAGCTATTAGAGATGGAGCAGATGAAATTGATATGGTTATTAATATTGGTTGGTTAAAAGATTCTAAAGATGATTTGGTTTTAAAAGATATTCAAAGCGTAAAAGAAGCTTGTGGTGATAAATTATTAAAAGTAATTATCGAGACTTGTTTATTAACAAAAGATGAAAAAGTTAGAGCATGTGCTATTGCCAAAAAAGCAGGTGCTGATTTTGTAAAAACATCTACAGGTTTTTCAAAAGGTGGGGCAACTGTAGAAGATATTACTTTAATGAGAAAAACTGTTGGAAAAGAATTAGGTGTTAAAGCAAGTGGAGGAATCCATAATTATGAAGAAGCTAAAGCTATGATTGATGCTGGAGCTACTAGATTAGGAGCTAGTAGTGGAGTAGCTATTGTAACTGGAGCAACTTCAGATGCCGAATATTAAAAATAATATAAAAAAGGAACCTTCCGATTTTTTAAAAAGTCTAGGGTTCCCTTCTCTTGATGTTTTAGACACCTTCTCTCATTTTGATTTTACTCTCCCAAGTCGAAGAGTTTTATTAATTGGTCCGATGGGATCAGGTAAAACAGAGTTTGCTGCTAGAGTATGGAGAGATGCAAATGTAGCTCAGAAAAAAAGTGATATTGTAAAAAAAGCAACAAGCTTTGGTAATGTAGATAGAAGAAATGTTTTTTTTATTAGATCTCAAGTAGATGGTGATAGATTTAAAGATTATCCAAAAGATGCATTAGCCTTTAGATCTGGTTACGTTAGATGTGGAAATAATATTGCACAAATAAAAGATTCTTTTGGTCTTGAGAAAGTAATTGAAGATAATCCAACGGTAGGGACATATATAATTGATGAAGCTTCTTTCTTTGATGAAAGACTTGCTTATGTTGTAAGAAATAACAGTCTTGAAAAAGGAATTATGTTTATTTTTCCAACATTAATATTAAATTTTCGTCGAGATATATTTAACTCAACTGCAAGATTGATGCTAGATGTTGCAACTGATGTAATTCCTTTAACAGCTTATTGTGAACATCCTGATTGTTTGGAGCATGCCTTTTTTACCTATCGATATTATAAAGTAGAAGGTAAAGAATGTCCTGCTTTATATTTTGACCCATTAATTATTGTTGGAGGAGATAGGGTAAAATCTTCTTCTCTTGAACCTGATTATGAAGCTAGATGTGATAAGCATCATTTTTTACCAGGAAAAGAATATACATATTACCATTTAAAACCTTTAGGGGAATTGGCTGCAAGGGGAGAATCCGCTCCTTTAATTGAAGAATTACATAATATAAAAGAAAATATTAAAGAATCTCATTTATATAAACACATTTATAATCGATATGCAAATTATGAGAATTCACAAATATATTTTAATTCTTTATTACCTGAAAATATAAGTGAAAAAGCCTTACTCTTTTTATATTGTGAACAGAATTTAGTTTCAGAGCAATTACTTATTGAAATTTCTAATAAATTAAATTTAGATAAATATTATTTAGAAAAGGTTTCCTATGATAATAGAAGACCTATTAATTTTTAATAGTAATAATTTATCATAAAATATAACAAAGCTTTGTTAATTTTTTAAAGCTTTGTTATATATATTTTTTCAAGTTTAATCTTATAAAATTCATCAAACTTAATTTCAATTGAAATCTTATTTATAACTTTTAATGTTAATTTTAATATTTAAATATAATGAATATTCATTATTTCTTTATCCTTAATGAGAATTTATATTAAAGAAGAAAATAATAATAAATAAGGATGGAAATTATGGAAAATGAATTAAAAACATTGCAATTGTATTACTCAGTAGCTCTTTTGGATTGTCTTAAACAATATGAGAAGAATAATATATTAGAAAAAGTAACATTTGAAAAAAACGAAATACAAAAAATAAGTGCAAAAGGTCAGTTAAGTCATTTAGGAATAAATAGTATAGAGAATTTATATAATAAATTTGCTAAAATATTTGGGTGTGCAAATTGGGAACTATCACAAAAGAATGAAGAATTTATTTCATATAAAACCTCAACTTGTCTTTTGTGTTCATTAGCTAAAAAGCAAGGAGCGCCGATGCCTTGTGATATGTTTTGTATTAATCCATTTAAATCTTTAGCAAAAGAATTAGGATATAATTTAGAAGTAAAAGAAACATTATGGTCTCAAGATAAGTGTATTTTTCAGAATAAAAAGCTTTAATATTTATTTGCTTTTTTTATATATAACCTCTATTTTTTAATTATTCGTGAAGTCATGTAAAAATAATTATATTTTAAGTGTACTAAAATATATTATAGTGTACTATAATAAAAAAAAGGGGAAATAATGAATATTTTATGTATTTCAGATGATAAAGATAGATTAATTTATTCACAGCATATTAAAGAACATTTTAAAGATATTGATTTAGTAATTGCTGCTGGAGATTTAGATTTAAAATATTATGAATTTATAATTTCTTCTTTGAATAAGCCTCTTTATTTTATATTTGGAAACCATAATTTAAATAATTTTGATCATTATATGAATCCTTCTAGTCATGAAGCTCAACAGTCTCTTCAAGGAAAATTAAATCTACCTTATAGTGGAGAATGTATCGAAGGTAAGGTGATTCGCGATAAGAAAACAGGTTTATTAATTGCTGGTTTAGGAGGATCATATAAATATAGTAAAGGGAAAAGTCAGTATACTGAATTTGAAATGAGAGCTAGGATGTATAAATTAATTCCTAAATTAGTGTTAAATAAGATTAAATATGGAAGATTTTTAGACATTCTAGTTACACATGCAGCTCCTTTAGGCTATAATGATGACACAGATTTATGCCACAGAGGGTTTTCAAGTTTTTTGACATTTATGGATATATTTAAACCTAAATATGTATTACATGGTCATATACATTTGATAGATTCAAATGCAAGAAGACGTGTAGTATATAGACAAACAAAAATAATTAATGTATATAAATCGTATGTATTAAGTGATAATAAGATTGGAGATGTTGAACAAAAGGAAGATTAATATAGTAAGGATAATTTATGAGCAATATTAATTTAAATAATCAAGCAGAAGAGAATTTTAACAAAGCTAAAAATCGTGCTCGAATTCAAGTTGTATTATCACGTTTAAAATGGGAAAACACTGATTTACTTTCTTTATATGAAGTTACTGATCTTATAAAACCAAGAAGTCAATCTTATTTAGGTATTAAATCTATTCCAATTGAAAATATTATTGGTAGCGAAGGTCGAGCAAGAGATTTCTCAAAAGCTTTTTTTCCAAAAAAAGAAATGTTAAAAGAGAGATGGAAAAGTATAGATAAAGCTCATCTTCAATTTATTGATTTACCCGCAATAAGTGTATATAAATTAGGTGATTGGTATTTTGTGAGAGATGGCAATCATAGAGTTTCTGTTGCAAAAACCCAAGGTAATGAATTTATTGATGCTGAAGTTGTTGAACTTGATTCTCAAATCCCTTTGAAGAAAGGAATGACAATAAGAGAATTAAGAAAGAAGATTGTTAATTATGAAAGACTCCAATTTATGGATCAATATCATTTTGAAGATATTATACCAATAGATGATATTGAATTTACTGGAGCTGGAATGTATCCTGAATTGTTGAATCATATAAATGTTCATAAATATTATATGAATGAAAATTCTGAAAAAGAAATTCCTTATGAAAAAGCAGTAAAAAGTTGGTATAAAAATGTTTATACACCTATAGTAAATGAAATTGTTAAATTAAATTTATTATCATCTTTTCCTGGAAATACAGAGGCAGATTTATATCTGTGGATAGTTAAACATTGGGAAGAATTAAAAAATGTTAGTAACTCTCAGAAAGTATCAATTGAAAGTGCAACCTTAGATTATAAAGAAAGGTTCTCTAAAGGTTTTTTAGAGCGGTTTTTAAAAAGAATATATAATTTTTTTGCAAAAAAATAATGGTCATATAGACCATTATTTTTATTAAGTTTTACTCTTGAATATATGCTGCAAGTATATCTGCATAAGCTTCTATAATATGTCCTAATTGCTGACTTGGTCTAATTAAGTTTTCTTTTCCAGCTAAATGAACGAGACCTGCAACTGGTTGATTATCAGCTTCAAATTCTGTATGTACACCAAAAGGGATATGTAACATTCCCATATTTTGTGCCCATAATAGCATTGAATCTATAGCATGAGCTCCTTCGCAAGTTGAATGCATACAACTTGTAAAACAAGCAAAAAATTTGGATTCTAGTTCTCTAGTTTCAGATAATGTAAAAGTAGAATCTAAAAAAGCTTTCATTTCAGCGCTAACATTTCCAAATAAAGTAGGACTTCCTAAAACAACCATATCACTTTTATTCAAAGTCGATGTGTTTGCTATAGGTAACGCTAGTATATCTTCTAAGAAATCATTAGCTGTTTCAAATTTATTAGCCCAAATATGTAAATCTTCATCTTTTACTCTGTATAATCTAGCATCACAACTTCTCTCTATAAGTAATTCTTGTAAATATTGCCCCATTATATAACAATTTCCATTTACACTATGTATAATGATTGAACATCTTTTCATGAGCAACCCTCCTAAACCTTTTCTTTAAGTATATCATATTTTAAAAATAAATGTTAAATTTAATATCGAAAAATTTAGTAGGATAGGTATTTAAATGACATATATTGAAATTATTGTAATTGCAATTGCTTTAGCAATGGATGCGTTTGCCGCCTCCATTTCAAAAGGCATATGTATAAAGAATATTTCAAAAAAACAGAGCTTGATTATAGCGTTATTTTTTGGTGGATTTCAGGCTATCATGCCTATTATAGGATATTTTTTAGGAATTAGATTTATAGATATAATTAGTAAGTTTGATTATATTGTTGCTTTTTCTCTTTTATCTATAATAGGTATTAAAATGATTTTAGAAGTTCTATTTAAAAATGAAAATGATGAATATTGTAAAATAAATCAATTTTTAATAAAAGATATTTTCTATTTAGCAATTGCAACTAGCATTGATGCTTTAGCAATTGGTGTTGCCTTTTCAATAAATCAAATAAATATATATGTTTCAGCTGCTATTATAGGAATTATTACCTTTATGATTTCTTATAGCGGAGTTTATATAGGAAGAAGTTTTGGAAATAAATATGAAAAACGAGCTGAAATTTCTGGTGGTGTAATTTTGATTTTGTTAGGTATAAGAATTTTAGTTTCTCATTTTGTATAAAAAAAGTATAGCAAAAAAGCTATACTATTTTTATTGATATTCATATTAAAGGTATATTTTATAATTTTAAATCTTCAAATTTATCTGAAGTATTAGTAAGATTTACTAGAGTTAATGCAACTGCTAAATCTGTTTGACCATTCTCTAAAGCATCAACAATGTAACGATATTCATTAACTTTTCTTTTTTTGTCACTTAGGTTTTCTTTTATTCTATCCAAAGCAGAATATAATTGAGGTGATAAATTTTCATAAATTGAAGTTAAAATGATGTTATCATTAGATTTTATTAATGTTGTATGGAATTCAAAATCATTTTGTTTAAAGTTTCTTAAAGCATCTGATTCTTTTGGATTTTCTTCTAATATTTCAACAGCACTTTCCATTTTTGTTACACACCTTCCAAGCGATCTTACTATTAGCATTCTAGAAGGACTTCTTGATAATTCTCTGGTTGCTGAGACTTCCATTGTTGTTCTTACTTGCATTAAATCTGTTAATAATTTTTTATCAGGTACTTGCTTTGAGAACATTGACATTGACAAAGATTCAACAAATTGGTCTAGATTATTGCTTTTTACTAGAGCTCTTTTTCCTTGACTAACTTGTATAAGACCTTTTGCTTCTAAGTTTTTAAAAGCTTCTCTGACCGATCTACTTGAAGCATTAAATTTTTCAGCAAGTTCTCTTTGACTAGGAAGAGGTTCTCCTGCTTTAAATTCTTTGTTTAGAATCATTTCTTCTAATCTGTTTGCTATAGTTGTTGATTTTGTTTCTGTTGTGATAGGTGGTAATAACATTTTTAATCCTTATTTTTATATATTTTATATTATAGCATATAACATTTGTCAAATGTAAGGTTGCATGAGTTAAAATTTAGTATAATTGATAACTTTTACAAACTTATTACAAAAATAATATTTAATCAATATGCTATAAAAACATTAAAAAGAGTTTTAAATTTAATGTTTTCAAAAGAATATAATATTTTCATTTATTATTTGATATAAGACATAAGAATAAACTTTGTTAAATTCAGAAAATTATTTTTCTTTATTTTTATAAATTATTTTTTTAAAATAAAGAAGAATTAGTGAATCTGTCTTAAGAATTAAAAAAAGTAAAAAAAAGGTTTTACATATTACAAAAGGTATGTAATAATAATATTTGTCGTTGTTCATATCTAATGCGATTGACCCAGCGCTTAGATTGTAAAGATTCTAATGAAATAGGATCAAAATAGGAGGTTGCCGCTTTTCCCTTTGGTTTAGCGGTATTTTTTTTGTCAATTTTTCTTGCCGTTTAATATTTTTTTATGTATTTTTTCTAAAGGTATTTAATAAATAATGAAGAATTAGTTCTTCTGGAGGAAAAAATGGAACAAAAAAAATTTAAGACTGAAGTTTCTCAATTGTTACAATTAATTATTCACTCTCTTTATTCAAATAAAGAAATTTTTTTAAGAGAAGTTGTATCAAACTCTTCTGATGCAATTGATAAGCTAAAATATTTATCACTAACTGATGAAAAATTAAAAAATTATGATTTTGATCCTAGAATTGATATTGAATTTATTGAAGGTGAAGATGCTTCAATTATCTTAAAAGATAATGGCTTAGGTATGAATCATGATGATTTAAATGATAACTTAGGTACTATCGCATCTAGCGGAACAAAAAAATTCTTAGCTGCATTAAATGATGATTTAAAGAAAGATAATAATTTAATTGGGCAATTTGGTGTTGGTTTTTATAGTGCATTTATGGTTGCAAAAAGTGTTGATGTAATTACAAAGAAAGCAGGTGAAGATCAAGCATATAAATGGAGTAGTACAGGAGAAGGTACATATTCTATTGAAGAAGCTACTCGTGATGAACAAGGAACAACTTTAATAATTCATTTAAATGATGAAGGAAAAATGTATGCTAATCGTTGGCAAATTGAAACATTGATTAAAAAATATAGTGATCATATTGCTTATCCAATTTTCTTGAGTTATGAACAAGAAGAAGCAGATCCTGAAGGCAAAAAAGATGATGAAGGAAACCCTATTAAAGTTGTTGAACATAAAGTGGAACAAATTAATAGTAGTACTGCTTTATGGAGAAAAAGTAAAAGTTCTTTAAAAGATGAAGATTATAATGATTTTTATAAAAACAACTATAGTGATAGTGAAAATCCATTATTCTATACTCACGTTAAAGCTGAAGGTGTTACTGAATATACAACTCTTTTCTATGTCCCAAAAAAAGCTCCTTTTGATATGAAATATGCAGATTATAAACCTGGTGTAAAATTATATGTTAAGAGAGTTTATATTACTGATGATGATAAAGAATTACTACCTACATATTTAAGATTTGTTAGAGGTGTTATAGATAGTGAAGATTTACCATTAAATGTTTCTAGAGAAATATTACAACAAAATAGAGTAATGAGTACTATTCGTAATGCTAGTGTAAAAAAATTATTAGGCGAATTTAAGAAAATTTCTGATAATAATCCTGAATTATATTCAGAGTTTATTGAACAATATAATTCTCCTTTAAAAGAAGGTTTATATAGTGATTATGCCAATCGTGACACTTTATTAGAATTAGTAAGATTTAAATCTTCTCAAGAAGAAGGTTTTGTGTCTTTAGCACAATATAAAGAGAGAATGAGCGAAGATCAAAAAAGTATTTATTATCTAACAGGTGGTAAGGAAGATACTTTAAAAGCAAGTCCGTTATTAGAAGCTTATAAGAAAAAAGGGTATGAAGTATTAATTATGGCAGATGATATTGATGATTTCATTATCAGTTCTGTTCCAACTTATCAAGAGTTACCTTTAAAAGCTATAAATAAAAGTGGTGCAGTTGATGACTTAAAAGAAGAATCTGAGGATAAAGTAAATTCTGATGAAGAAAAAGCTATTATTGAAAAAATTAAAGAAGCTTTAGGTGATAAAGTCAGTGATGTTGTAGCTTCTTCAAGATTAGTTGATTCTCCAGCTATTGTTGTTGCTGATGAAAATGATTTAAGTGTTCAAATGCAACAAATGTTAAGACAAATGGGGCAAGCGGATATTCCAGAATCAAAACCAATTTTAGAAATCAATTGTGAACATGAAATTGTTAAGAAGATTGTAGATAGTAGTGATGCAGAATTTAATAAAACTTTGAGTGATGTATTATTAGGTCAAGCAATGTTAGCTCAAGGGATGATGCCTAAAGATCCTGTAGAGTTTACAAAGAAACTAAATCAACTATTATCTAAATAGATTGATTATTAAATATATAAATAATGCTGAATTTATAAAATTCAGCATTATTTTATTGTTTATCTCTAAAACAATCATTAATATGATAATATAAATAATATCTAGAGGTGATATATGAAATCATTAATTATTTTAGAAACTTCAACCATTTCTTCAATGAATATTTTTAAAATTTGGGAAACACAAGGTATTTCAAATTTTCTAATAAGTTTATTGTCTGGTCTTCTAATTGTTATAATATCTTGGATTGTTTTAAAGTTAATAGTTAGATCAATAAATGTTTTATTAAAAAAAGCAAATAAAGTAAGTGAATTAATGGCATCATATATTTTAAAAATAATTTCTGGTCTAGGCTGGATAATTATTGCAATTACTTTTTTACAACATATAGGAATAGATATGGCTCCATTAATAGCTGGACTTGGAATTACAGGTATTGTTCTAGGTCTTGCTTTTCAAGATTCCCTCTCTAATTTTTTTGCAGGAGCTATGCTTGTAATAAATCAACCTTTTAGAAAAGGTGATTATATAGAAGTTAATTCATTAGCAGGATCTGTTGTTTCAATGGACTTGATGTGTATAATTCTTAATACATTTGATGGTAAAAGGGTTACTATGGCTAATAAGCTAGTATGGGGAGCTCCAATAACTAATTTTTCATATACAGAAAAAAGAGGTGTTTCAATGACAATTAGTGTCCCTTATGATTCTGATTTAAAATTATGTAAACAAATATTTAAAGAGATATTAGATAGTTATGAAGAAATATTAAGTGATCCTATTCCAATTATAGAAGTGCACTCATTATCAGAATCTTCCATAGATTTTTTAATAAGACCTTGGGTTTCTCCACAAAATTATTGGAAAGTTTTTTGGCGTTTTAATGCAGAAGTTGTTCCTAAATTGAGAGAAAATGGAGTTGAAATTCCTTTCCCTCAATTAGATGTGCATTTTGATAAATAATGCTATTCTTTTTTATCAATTCCGATTAAGAAAATTTCAAAAGAATCTGTTCTACAAGCTTTGGGTTTTGTTGTTTTTGCTTTTTTGAAAATTTTTCTCATTTGCATTAGAATCTCTTGCTGACCACCACCTTGGAATATTTTTATTACAAGATTGCCGTGAGGTTTTAAATGTTCTGTGGCTAAATATAGTACTTGTTCCGCTAAGTTTTCGCTTCTAGCGGTATCGACGCTTCTATTTCCTATAGTCATAGGCGCCGCATCACTAATAATCGCATCATAAGGGCCATGTTCAACTAATTTTTCCCTTATTTCTTTGCTAAAGGCATCACCTTGGTAAAAAGTAACAGTTGATGGTACTGGGTTTAAGTTTAAAGGATTTAAATCGACAGCAATAATTTTTCCTTTATTTTTAATTAATTGATTGTTTGTGTATAAAGTCCAAGATCCTGGTGAAGCTCCTACGTCTAAAACGGTATCTCCTGGTTTTATTATTTTATTAGAAGCTTGAATTTCTTCTAATTTATAAACGGATCTTGCTGGATATCCTTCTTTATGTGCTTTTTTTGTATAAAAATCAGCTTTATCTCTTCTTGCTTTTGCCATAGCAATATATTAGCAAAATCTACTTATAAAATCGAGAGGTCGAAAGCACAAAAAAAGACGCCGAATAAAAGGAGAGAATCGGCGTCCAAAAAGGAGGTTGAAAAAAACTGTTGCTCTGTTTTTTTATGTAAATATATATGCAATAATTGTGCCAAAAAACAATATGTATATATATAGCTATAAAAAGTCTGTTTTTATCAATTATTACTAATTTATATTTGGAAAAACATGTGAAATTTTTTCACTATTTATATTGTTGTGCAAAAATTTCACACCTAGAGGCAAAAATATAGATGCTAACAAAGGGGTGGGAGAGGTATTGTTAGCATCTATAAATCACACTTAAAAAGGAGGTTGAAAAAATCTACTCTGTTTGTTTATTTATATGCAATAATTGTGCCAACTTTAAAAATAGTCTATTTTATAGGTTTTATTCGTATATTTTTATTAAAATCTGTTATAAAGAGTGTATAAAAATTTCTTTTTAAAATAAATTGTGCAAAAAATTCACACTTATTATTAAAAAAATTAAAAGCAATAAAATAAAAAAATATTTTATTGCTTTATGAAGTTTAAATATGAAAAAAATTATTAATAAATATAGAGCATATTTTGTGCCAATTAATATGAATCAAATGTGAAGAATTGTGAAGATATAAATATATAGAATAAATGAAGATTTGAATTTATATATTGACGATAATACCCTTGTGTATATATCTTTTTTAATATGAGTAATAGTTTATTAAATAAAAAATTTAAATATACTTATTCAAATATCACAATGTATTTGATTGGTATCAATGTAGTAATATATTTTATAACGAATTCTATTTGGCCAAATGGAGTTTATTATTTGTCTATGATTCCAGGGTTTGTAATTAATGGATATATTTATCAAGTTTTTACCTATATGTTTGTTCATAGTGATTTTTATCATTTATTATTTAATATGTTGTCTTTATTTATATTTGGGCGAGCAATAGAAAAAAGAATAGGCTCAAGAGAATTTTTAACATATTATTTACTTGTAGGGACTTTGTCTGGAATATTTAGTTTTATAAGTTATTTACTTGCGGGTCAAAATGCTATCTTGTTAGGAGCTTCTGGTGCCGTTTATGGAATTTTATTATTATTTGCAGTCTTTTTCCCGTTTGCAAGAGTTTATATATTTGGAATTCTCCCTATTAGAGCTCCTTTTTTAGTTGTGATCTTTTTTGTAATGGAATTATTTAATCAATTTTCTGGAGCAAATACAGGTGTTGCTCATTTAACACATTTAGCAGGTTTGGCTTTTGGATATTTGTATTGTTTACTTAGAATGAAGATTAATCCATTAGATGTTTGGAAAAGAACGCTCTAACATAAGTATGTCTTTACACTTTTTCAGTATTTTTTAATAATATAAGAAAATAAGTTAATTTTTAGCATAACAGGAGAGATCTATGACAATGAACAATGACGTATTAAATAAAAAATTATTAGATGCTGTAGTTAATGCTAAAAAAGCAAAAGAAATTAAAGATTTAATTATTAAGGGTGCAAATGTAAATTGCACAAATGAAAATGGGATGACACCTTTATTGTTAGCAGCTCAATATAATCCAGCAGTTGTTGTATTAAATGCATTAATTAAAAATGGTGCAAATTTAAGTGTTGTTGAGCCACAATTCAAATCAACAGCTCTACATTTAGCATCAAATAATAATACAAATCCAAAGATTATATCTTCATTATTAAGTAATGGCTGTAACTTAGAGAGTAAAAACTATTTAGGAGAAACTCCTTTGCTAATGGCGGTTAAATCTAACAAAGAAACTAAAATTTTTACTTGTTTGATTAAAGAAGGTGCAGATGCTTATTCAATTGATTATCAAGGAAAAAGTATTTTAGATTATGCAAAAGAAAATGGAAGAACATATATTGTTAATTCTCTAAAAAAGTTAGGAATTGAGAATTAGTAATAAAAAAAACTCTAGAAATTAACTTATTTAAAATTTAAGTGATATGCTTAAAGCAAAAAAAAGCAATATTAGAATATATTGCTTTTTTTTGTTGTGCTTATTTGTGTTGTCAATAAAAGTAATTAGAGACGTGTAAATAAAAAAGTATTTCTATCTACATTCAATATAATATGTTATAAGTTTGGATAAGTCAATAAAAAGTTATAAGATTTATTAAATTAATTTTATAATTAGAATTTTATATATAAATTTAGACAAAAATTACACAAATAAATAGAATTTGTAAATAAACTAATATTGTAAAAGTGTGTATTATGTTAGAAGTATAAATAAAAGTCCTAAGTTAAAGTGTTCCATGAAAACTTTTTTAGGACTTTATAAAATTTTTATAATTCGAGTTCTTTTTCTACAATATTATTATTAATTTCATCTTTTAGTTCTTTTATTGCTTTTAATATATCAATATTAAGAGTTTCTAAATCAAACATGAAGTTTTGGTTCAAGTCCTTTCTAAATTTAACTTCTGCTTTCCCTTCTTTTACACTCCTATTTCCTAAAGTGATTCTAATAGGGATACCTATTAAATCTGCATCGTTAAACTTAACACCTGGGCTTTCTTTTCTATCATCTAAAAGAACTTCAACATTTAAGTCTGTTAATTCTTTATAAATTTTTTCACTTAGCTCTTTATCTTTTATTAGATTTATTAAATGAACTTGGTATGGAGATACTGTTATTGGTAATTGAAGACCTTTGTCATCATGGTATTCTTCTGCTAAACAAGCTAGAAATCTACCAACACCAATACCGTAAGAACCCATAATTACAGGTTTCTTTTTGCCATCAACATCTGTAAAATAACAATTCATAGCTTCACTATAACGAGTGCCTAATTGGAAGATGTTTCCAACTTCAACACCTCTATTTTCTTTAAGAGTATGTCCACATAAACATTTATAACCATCTTTAGCACTCGCTATATCAGCGACTTTACCTGAATAATCTCTGCCATAGTTTGTGTTTAATAGGTGATAACCTTCTTCATTTGCTCCTGCTACTAAATTGTTACTCTTTTTAACTGAGTCATCTACTATGATAATAGTATTTGGGTCACATCCGATTGCTGATCCATAACCAGGAACCATATTTTTTGCAGTAATTTCTTCCGGATGTGCAGGTCGTAGAGCATTTGCTTTTGCAGCTTTTTGTAATTTGCTTTCTTCAACCTCTAAATCACCTCTGATGATAGCAATAATTAATTTTTCTTCTTCATCTCCGGTTTTATCATCAACATATGTTCCAACCATAAATACAGCTTTAGCTGTTTGTCTTTTTTTAATATTTAAAAAATTACATAACTCTTCTATTGTTTTGCACTCTGGAGTTTTTACTTTTTCTAATTCTTTTTCTTCTTCTTTATAATATTCTTTTTTAAATACTGCAACTTGTTTATTTGCAGTATATCCACAATTTTCACAAGTCATTATAGTATCTTCACCAATTGCAGAAAGATACATATATTCATGAGATACTTTACCTCCCATCATTCCAGAGTCAGCACCAACAACAATTACAGGTAATCCTGCACGAGAGAAAATTCTAAAATATGATTTATAGTGACTTTTATATTGTTCATCTAAGCCAGCTTGATCTCTGTCAAAACTATAACTGTCTTTCATTGTAAATTCTCTAACTCTAATTAAACCTGCTCTAGGTCTAGCATCATCTCTCCATTTTGTTTGGATTTGATATATTAATTGAGGTAATTGTTTATAGGATCCTATTTCACTGCGAGCTATTGCTGTCGCATCTTCTTCATGAGTCATTGCAAGAACCATATCTCTATCAGCTCTGTCAGAAAATCTGCTCATTTCTTTATCAATACTATAATATCTTCCAGTTTCTTTCCAAATATCTGCAGGGTTTACTACGGGCATTAATATTTCTTGACCATCAATAAGATTAATTTCTTCTCTAATGATGTTTTCAATTTTTGAATTTGTTGTGTAGCCTAATGGTAAGAGGGAAAATATACCTGCTCCCATTTGACGAATAAAGCCTGCTCTTAAAAGTAATTCGTATCCTTTACTTTCTGCAGCATTTGGTGCTTCCCTTAATGTTTTGGAAAACATTTTGCTCATTCTCATAGCATTTCTCCTTGCTTAGTTTATATCGTTAGCGTATTGTATCAAAATTGTTAAACCACTACAAGTTTATCAAATTAATTAAAAAAACAATATAGATTATTTCTTGTATAATTTTTCTAATTTATGTATTGTTTAGTTGCACTATTTCTTTTTTGTGTTATAATTTACAAAAAATAAATAATAGCTAATAAAAATTGCTAAAATTTAGTAAATTTTTTATATAAACTTATTATATGCTTGTTTTTTCATTACTTATTTAATGAAAATAATTAAAATGAATCTGTATAACAAACAATAAAAATAGGAGAAAACCATGGACGTCAAAAGCTTAAAGCAAAAAGCTTTAGAAATCAGAGAAATGACAATTAACGAAATTGGTCATTTTGGTGCAGGTCATATTGGTGGTAGTATGTCAATTGTTGAGTTATTGACTTATTTGTATTATCAAGAAATGAGAATTGATCCAAAAGATCCCAAAAAAGAAGACAGAGATCGTTTTGTATGTTCAAAAGGACATGCTGGTCCAGCAGTTTATGCTACATTAGCTAGTAAAGGTTATTTCCCAGAAGATTGGTTATTAACTTTAAATCAAGGTGGAACAAAATTACCAAGTCACTGTGATATGACAAAAACACCTGGGGTTGATTTTACTGGAGGTTCTTTAGGTCAAGGTTTTTCAGCAGCTGTGGGTATTGCATTAGGTCAAAAAATTAAAAACCAAGATGCAAGAACATATACTGTTATCGGTGATGGAGAAAGTCAAGAAGGCCAAATTTGGGAAGGTGCTGAAACAGCTGCTCAATGGAAACTTGGAAATCTTATAGCTTTTACTGATTTAAATAAACAACAACTTGATGGTTATACTGATGAAGTAATGTCTATGGCAAATATTGATACTCGTTGGTTAGGTTTTAATTGGCACGTACAAAGAATCAATGGACATGATTTTGGACAATTAGCAAACGCTATTGAAAATGCAAAAGCAGTAACTGATAGACCTTCAATGATTATTCTAGATACTATTAAATCTTATGGTTTCATTCCTGGTGAAGGTATTAAGGCTAATCATAGTATTGCATATGATGAATCTGTAGCAGAAAAAGCTGTAGCAGAACTTCGTGAAAGAGAAGGAGTTAACTAATGAGAGATACTAGTGATTTAAGTAATATGCGTGATGCTGTAATGGCAGCTATTAATGATTTAGCTAAAAATCATGAAGATATTGTAATGTTAGATGCAGACTTAGCAAGTTGTATTGGATCTCAAAGTTTCCAAAAACAATTTCCAAATAGATTTTATAACTGTGGTATTGCAGAAGCTAATATGGTAGGTGTAAGTGCTGGCTTATCTTCAATGGGGTTAACTCCATTTGCACATACTTTTGGTTGTTTTGCAAGTAGAAGAACTTTTGACCAATTCTTTTTATCAGTAGGATATGCTGGTCAATGTGTTCACTTAATTGGTTCAGACCCTGGTATAACAGCACAATATAATGGTGGAACTCACATGCCTTTTGAAGATATTGCTTTAATGAGACAAGTTCCAGGTGTTGTTATTATTGACCCATCTGATGCTCAAAGTATGTATGAATTAATTCAACAAGTTTATGAAAATAAACAACCATCTTATATTCGTACTCCAAGAAAAGGTATTGCTCATAGATATCCTGTTGGTACAAAAATTGAATTAGGTAAAGGTATTGAATTAAGTGATGGTGAAGATTTAGCTATCATTGCATCAGGTCAAACAATGGTTGATGCAGCTTCAGGTGCTCTTGAAATCCTAAAGGCTGAAGGCATTAATGCAACTCTTGTAGACTTACATACAATAAGACCTTTAGATACTGAATTAATAGAAAAAGTAGCCAAACGCTGTGGAAAAGTTCTAGTTTGTGAGAACGGAAGATACAGTGGTGGTATTGGAGAAATGATTGCTTCTCACTTATCACAAGTAAATCCTGTAAAAATGGGTTTTGTAAATGTTGGGGAAAGATTTGGCGAAGTAGGTAATTTTGATTACTTAGCAAAAACTTTTGGTTTCACTGCAGAAAATGTTGCAGAAAAAGCAAAAGCTTTAATTAAATAAATTATGAAATAATTATTAAATTTAAGGGAGTTGTGTTTGCAACTCCCTTATTTTGATGTAAAATAATTTTATGAAAACATTTGCTCATAGAGGTTTTTCAGGAGCTTATCCTGAAAATACAATGATAGCTTTTAAAAAAGCTGTAGAAGATTGTAGGTGTGATGGTATAGAACTAGATGTGCACCTAACAAAAGATGATGAATTAGTAATTATTCATGATGAATTAGTTGATCGAACTACTGATTCAACAGGTTATATTTTAGATAAAACTATTGATGAAATAAAAGAAATTAATGCAAATTATATTTTTGATAATTTGGATGAAATTCATAGAATCCCAACTCTTGATGAATATTTTGAATATATTCAAGATAAAGATATTATAACTAATATCGAAATAAAAACAAATCTTATTTATTATAAAGATATAGAAGAGAAAGTAATTAATAAAATTAAAAGATATAATTTATCAAATAGAATAATTTTATCCTCTTTTAATCATACTTCTGTTATACTTTCTAAAAATATTGATAAAGATATTGAATGTGGATTTTTGGTTGAATCGAGAGGGCTAAAGAATTGTGGTTATTATACTAAAAAATTAGGTATGGAATATTATCATCCAGATATTAAAACATTAACAAAAGCCGTTGTTGATGAATGTAAATCTCTTGATGTAGGAATTAATACTTGGACTGTAAATACTATGAAAGATTTATTAAATTGTATAAATTGGGAAGTAGATGGGATAATTACAAATTATCCAAATATTGTAAAAAAAGTATTAATGGAAAAATAAATGAGTAAAATAAAATATAAATTAGAAACAATTCCTGTTTGGGATGCTTTAGAAAAGGATGAGGAGTGTTTTTTATGTTCTTTAATGGAAGAAGCTGAACAACATGGTGTTGATTTTTATATGGGAAATTCAGTAATGAATCCTGAAACACGTGTTATGGTAAATGAACATGGGTTTTGTTCTCATCATTTTCAAATGTTGAGTGCTTCAAATAAACCACAAGGGCTCGGTTTAGTTTGTGATACTTATTTAGCACAAAGTAGGGAAATTTTTAAGAAATCTTTTAATGATTTGCTTAATGTAAAGCCTGGAAAAAAAGCTATTAATGCAACAAAGCAATTTTCCTTAGAATTAGAGAAAAGAGAAAAAGGTTGTTTAATTTGTACTCAAATGCAAAAACGTCTAGATAGATATATTTATACAATTATATATATGGCCCATAATGATGTTGAATTTAAAAAAGCTTTATCTAATAGTAAAGGATTTTGTTTGCATCATTATGATATTTTAATTAATAGTGCAAATGAAGTTCTTGGTAAAAAGGATGGTGCTGATTTTATTAAATATATTACAGAGTTAGAATTGAAAAATCTTGAAAGAATTCAAGGTGAAGTATTATGGTTAACTCAAAAATACAAGAGTGAGAATAAAGATAAACCATTTAATGGTTGTGAAGATGCTCATAAAAGAACTGTTAGTAAAATGGTTGGTGATTTTAGGATTATTGATTCTATTCCAAAATTAGTGAAATAAAAAATATAATATGACCCCGATAAATTAATCGGGGTTTAATTTAGTTAATTGATTTCACTTAAAATGGATTTTCCAATTGTTCCATCCGGCATTTTAACTCCAAAGTTATCAGCAATTGTACATCCTATTACAGCGAAGGTATCATAAATTTCTAGTTCTTTTGGATCTTTATTAGAAGGTGAATATGCTAAGAAAGGAACGTATTCTCTAGTATGATCGCTTCCAGTATATGTTGGATCATTACCATGGTCAGCTGTAATAATTACTAAATCATCTTCATTAATTACTTCTAATAATTCTCCAAGTTTTACATCAAATCTTTCAATTTCTTTTGCATAACCTACAGGATTTCTCCTATGACCCCATAATGCATCAAAATCTACAAGATTAGTAAAACAAAGACCTGTAAAATCTCTTTTTGCGATTTCAATTGTTTGTTCCATTCCATGAACTGAGCTCTTTGATTTATTTGATTCTGTTAATCCTTCACCATCAAAAATATCAAAAATTTTACCAACTGAAATAACTTCAAAATTATTATCTTTTAGAGCATTAAGTGCAGTAGGACCATAAGGTTTTAGAGCATAATCATGACGATTTGCAGTCCTTTTAAATTCACCTTTTTTCTTTCCAAGATAAGGACGTGCAATAACTCTTCCAACTTTCCATTCATCGCGGAGAGTTAATTCTCTCGCAATTTCACAACAACGATATAATTCTTTTAAATCAAAGGTTTCTTCATTACCACAGATTTGAAGAACTGAATCCGCAGATGTATAAACAATCATATTGCCCGTTTCAATTTCTTCTTCTGCTAATTCATCAAGGATGATTGTTCCACTAGAACTTTTATTACCTATTACTTTATGCCCTGTTCTTTTTTCTAGTTCATCAATTAATTCTTTTGGAAATCCAGTGTCAGTAAAGGTTTGAAAAGGTGTTGTAATGTGCAATCCCATCATCTCCCAGTGGCCTGTCATTGTATCTTTCCCTAAGCTTTTTTCTGCTAGTTTTGTATATGTAGCAAGCGGGTTTGTTACAGGAGAAACTTGTTTTAATTTGCAAATATTGGCTAACCCTAATTTTTGAAGATTAGGTATTTTAAAAGATTCAACGCTTTCAGAAATATGGCCAAGTGTATTTACATCAATGTCTCCGTATTCTTTTGAATCTGCCATAGCACCAACTCCCATCGAATCAACAACTATTGTAAAAATCCTTTTATATTTCATTTTTTCTCCTCATGTGCAATTAAGGCTTTCAGCACTTGCTGGTATGTTTCTTATTTACATTTTTATATTCTTTATATATTAATAATACTTATATAAAGTAATACTAGCAAATTAAAAATCAAGAAAATAGGACATTTGTCAATTTTATGAAAAATAAACATATTAGATTAGAAAAACCTGAATTAATTTATGCGGCTGCATTATTAGATTATCAGATAAGGAATAAAGAATTTTTAACTCCTTTTGTTGCAAAACGTGGAGAAAATTTTTATAGTGTTGAATTTCAAGAACAAAGTATTGAAAAAAATATACATAATTGGAGTATTAATACTGGTTATTGTTATTATATATTTGAAAATAAAGAAAATAAAATAATTGGTACAATAAATCTTTCAAATATTATTAGAGGTGTTTTTCAATCCTGCTTTCTTGGCTATTCACTAGATAAGGATTATATAAATAAAGGGTATATGTCTTTTGCTGTGAAAAAGGTTGTAGATTTTGCTTTTAAAGAATTAAAATTACATAGAATAGAAGCAAATGTAATGCCAAGAAATATTGCCTCAAAAAAAGTATTGGAAAAAAATAATTTTTATGAAGAAGGTTTAGCTAAAAAATATTTATTAATTAATGGAAAATGGGAAGATCATATTCATATGGTAATTTTAAATAAAGATTATGTTGTTTTATGATTTTCTTTATAAGGATTTACGTGTACCATGCAGTGCTTAATTGTGGGAAATTTTTGTTCGATATTTTTATGTACATGAGCAGCTATCTCATGCGATTTTTCGAGACTTAGTTTTCCATCTACTGCAATTTCAACATCTATATAACTTTTATTTCCAAATTGACGGGTTTTTAATAAATCAATATCAATCACTCCTTCCACAGATAATACTTCTGATTTTATATTTGAAATAATATTTTCAGGAAGTGCTGTATCAACCATTTTATTTATTCCATCAACAAAAATATCATATGCTGCTTTTAAAATAAATATGCAAATAACTAAAGTAGCAATTGGATCAGCTATTGGATATCCATTAATTGCACCAATAATACCTATTAACGAACCAATTGATGATAATGAATCTGATCGATGATGCCAAGCATCAGCCATTAATGCGCCACTATTAATTTTTTTTGCTCCATATCTAGTATACCAGTACATAGCTTCTTTTACGATTATTGAAGATAATGCTGCTATAAGAGCTATTGTAGTTGGAATTTTTGCTTCTATATAAGATTTTTCAACTATTTTAGAGAAACCATTAAACCCTATAGATAACCCTGTGATTGCTAAAATAATTGATAAAATTATTGCAGTTACACTTTCAAATCTTTCATGACCATATTGATGGTGGTTATCAGGGGCTTTACTTGAAATTCTTATTCCTATAATTACGATTATAGTTGAAAAAACGTCAGATAATGAGTGAACAGCATCACTTACTAAGGCTGCACTATTTCCAAATAAACCTGCAAAGAATTTAAATATTGCTAATGCGATATTAGCAATAATACTTGTTATACTTATTTTTTTTACTGTCTTTTCTTCTATTGTTTTAGTCATTATATTTCTTTTATAAAAAAGGGGTATCTTTTTGATACCCCTATATTTTTATTTTTCCTTTTTTTCAGGATATACAACTTTTAAATGTAAGTCATTTAATTGATTTTCATCAACATAAGATGGAGAATCATCCATAGGGGATGTTGCAGATGTATTCTTAGGGAAAGCAATTACTTCTTTAATTGAAGTTTCTTCAGCCATAATCATAACCATTCTATCCACACCTGGTGCAATTCCTCCATGTGGTGGAGCTCCATATTTGAAAGCTTCTAATAAGAATCCAAATTTTTGTTCTGCTTCTTCTTCACTGAAGTTACAAATCTTGAATATTTTCTTTTGAAGTTCAACATCATGAATACGAATAGACCCAGAAGCAACTTCATAACCGTTTAATACTAAGTCGTATAAGTCACCCTTTACTTCTCCTGGGTTTTGTTCTAGCGTATCAAGATATTCTGCTTGAGGCATACTGAACATATGGTGTGCAGCTTCCCAGTGGTTTTCTTCTTCGTTAAATTCAAAAAGAGGGAAGTCAACAATCCAACAGAATTTAAATCCAGGTTGGATTAATTCTAAATCTTTACCAATTTTTGATCTTACTGCACCAAGACTTGTACAACATTTTGTCCAAGATTTATGAGCTACCATTAAGATTAAATCACCTTCTTTTGCATTGAATTTTGAAATAACTTCTTCTTCCATGCCTACGAAGAATTTTGAAACACCACCACTTAATGCATTGTCAGCACCAACTTTCATCCAAGCTAATCCACTAGCACCATATGTTTTTGCAGTATCTTGAAGAGCGTCAATATATTTTCTAGTAAAGTTAACTTTTTCACTTCTTGGAGCACAAAGCCCTTTAATTGACCCCCCATCATTAACAATGTCTTTGAAAGTTGCGAATGTAGATTTAAGCGCTAAGTCATTTGCATCTTGTAATTTAACTTCAAATCTTAAATCTGGTTTGTCATTACCATATGTATTCATACTATCTTGATAAGAAAGTCTAATAAACTCTTTTGGTAAATCAATATTCATGACTTTTTTGAAAACATAATTAAATAAATCTTCCATAAGTGATAAAACATCGTCTCTTTTAACAAAGCTCATTTCTAAGTCTAATTGTGTAAATTCTAATTGTCTATCACCTCTTGCATCTTCGTCTCTATAGCATCTAGCAATTTGGAAGTATTTATCAAAACCTCCTACCATCAATATTTGTTTAAATAGTTGAGGACTTTGAGGAAGAGCAAAGAATTTTCCAGGATAAAATCTTGAAGGAACTAAAAAGTCTCTTGCTCCTTCCGGTGTGCTTTTTATTAAAGTTGGAGTTTCAATTTCATAAAAATCAGTCTTATATAAATATTCTCTAATTGCTTTAACAAACTCATGTCTAAGTTTAATTCTTTTTTGCATGCCATTAGATCTTAAATCTAAATATCTATATTTTAATCTCAAATCTTCATTTGCTTCAGTTTCTTCATCAATCATGAATGGAAGAGGTAAACATTTATTTAATATTTCAATTTTTTCTGCTTTTACCTCGATTTCACCAGTAGCCATATCTTTATTTATCATGCTATCAGGGCGTTCTCTAACTAAACCTGTAACAGAGATACAAAATTCCATTCTAAGTTTAGAAGCTGTTTCTTGAAGTTCTTTAGACGCATCATCATCAACAACAACTTGAGTAATTCCATATCTATCTCTTAAGTTGATAAAATGAAGGGCACCATGGTTTCTGTCTCTATGTACCCAACCGTTTAGTACTACGGTTTTTCCTGCATCTGCTTTTGTTAAACCACCACATGTTGTAGTTCTTTGTGCGAAAGCTTCTTCTGACATAATATTTCCTTTGTATAAAATGATTAAATTCATTAGATGTTATCATTAAAAATAATAAATAACAACTAATTACATTGTATAACATATCATTAACTATGAAAATAAAAAAAGTTGTATACTTATTTATTTTATAATTTTAAGTTATAAAATAAAGGTATACAACTAAATAGAAAGTATGATTTATATTATTTTGTATGTAAATCAATTTTACCGGAAACAGTATTTATTTCGAAAGGAATACCTTCTCCAATAGTTATATTTCCATCTTGATTTTCATTATTAATTTTTATGTCACCTGATATTGTTTTTATTTTAAATTGATAATTATCTTTTGTTTCATTTGCCATTAAATCTAAATCACCAGATACGGTATTTATTGCAGCCCTTCTTTTTACACTAGTATTATATATGTCTATGTCTGAAGAAGTACTTTTTATGTTAAATGTATCTGTATCTATTGTATCAATATTAATATTTCCACTAATACCTGATATATCTATATCCGATGCTTTTAAATAATAACTTTCAAGATTCCCGCTTTTTAAATCTAGATTAATCTTATTTGAGGTAATATTTTGTGATTCTATAGTTCCTGAAATAGTTTCTATATTAACAGTATTCTCAATTTTAGTATCCATTAAAGAAATATCACCACTTGTAGATTTTATTGATAATTTTGGTAATTTTAAATTATTAAATGTTTCAACATTACCACTTATTGTTTTGATATCAATATCATTATAATAACTTGAAGGTATATAGATTGAAATCGTTGGATCTCCATTTTCAAAATCAATTTTAAAAAAATTGTTTTCTACTTTTTCAACAATGGATGTTGTATTATTATTCTCTTTTACTTCTAAATATCCATTTTCATCAGTATTATAAATGACTTTTATAGAATCTAAATTATCATCTATCCATAAATTCACGTCAGCTGATATAGATTCTACATATATACTTTTTCCCATATCAGCACTAAAATTGGTTTCTTTTCTGTTTGAGCAACTTCTCTCAGATATCAATAAAGCAAATATAATGACAACAATAAGCATAAATATTTTATTTGATTTTGTATCTTTTATTTTCATTTTATTTTCTCTTATTTGTTTTCGTGAAACCTTTGATCCCAATCTTTTTCTTTATCGAACATATCATTTTCCATTGTTTCAACTTTTTTCTTAAGATTTTCATATTCTTTTCTTAATTCGTCAGTAGTTTTATCATAGTAAGGATCATCTTTATCTTCATAAGTTGTGTATGATGGTGAATAATCATCTGCAGGAATAACAATAGCTAAAAGCAAATATATAATAGCACCTGGGAAAAATCCTGTGAATAAAACAACTAAAAACATTATTGTTTGAAAAGTTTTTACATCGAGTTCTGCCCATTGAGCAATTCCAGAACAAACACCAAAAATCCTTGCATTTCTATTTGATCTTCTAATTAATCTTATATCACGTCTCATTATTATTTATCCTCACTTTTTTCTTTTTCAGATTCCATAATTACTTCTAAATTATTAATCCGAGTCATTAAGTCATCAATTCCTTCTTTCAAATCAGCTCTTTCTTTGGATCTTTCTTCTTTAACTGTATGAGTGTCATAAGAATTGAATTGTTGATTATAGTCATCATTATATTTATGATGTTTATTTTTTTTGCGATCTTTCTTAGAATTGTAATTACTATATGTACCAGGTTGATAACCTCTTTTCATTTCTTCCATTCTAAGAGCAGCATCAATTTTATCTTTTTCTCTTTTTCTGTTATTTTCGAGAAAGGTTGAAATTGCTGTAAATGTAAAAACTATTGCCACTATGTATACTGCTATCATCCTATTTCTCCATTTTCATCTTCAAATCAGCAAGTTCTTTCTCAATGTCAGCCATGCCTTCTAAATTTTCAAATTCTTTTTCTAAATCAGCAAAATTATTTTCTAAATCATTCATAGCTTCCATTCTATTTATTCTATCTTCCATAAAATCAAAATTTGTAGTTTTGCTTTTATTTAAAACTTCTTTAGCTTTTCTTTCTTCTTCTGCTTTTTTAGCTCTTTCTCTCATGATTTTGTATTTGTTTTTAACGCTTACTAATTTTTCATCGAGTTGAGAAATCTTTTCCTTAGCTTCTTTGATAATTTCTTCATAGTGTTCTAAGTTTTCTTTTTCTTTATCAATTTTTGCTAATTCTTTTTTCTTTTCTAATAAAGCTTCTTTTGCTAAGTCTTCTCTGTTTTTTTCAATAGCTAACATTGCTCTGCTTTGCCAACGATTAGAAGTTGATGTTAATTCGTTAATTTTTCTTTCACATTTTTTAGCTTCAGCCATTGTAGCTGCACAAGATGTTTTTTGTTCAATTAGAGTATCTTCCATTTCGCTAATCATTAATTTAATCATTTTTTCTGGATCTTCAGCCATATCTAATAATGAATTTATATTGGCATTTACTATATCTTTAAATCTTGAAAATACACCCATAATTTATCTCCTTATTCCAAGTTATTTATTTTCTAATATATTATATGCAACTTATGTGCCAAAAAAACAATTATAATATAATAATTAATATAAATCCTTATAAATAAAAGAATTATAAATATATTATAATATAATATAGATAATAATAACAGTATAAAAATAATTTTTTCTTTAGCAATTAGTTTGTATAAATACTAAAATATGGTAAAATTAACCAAATAGGAGAAGTTGTGAATATGGATTACCAATTGGAAAAGCCTCTTGGCGAAAGTGATATATTTCTAAAGTTTCAAAGAAGATTAAGTAAAGCTGCTAAAGTAAATAGAAGTGTTTTGGTAATTGGTGAAAGAGGAAGTGGGAAAGAACTTGCTGCAAAACGATTGCATTATTTATCACCTAGATGGGAGAAATCTTTAGTTACTGTAAACTGTGCAGCTTTACCCCCTTCATTAATAGAAACTGAACTGTTTGGACATGAGAGTGGAGCTTTTACTGGAGCTCAAAAAGCTAGAAAAGGACGATTCGAAGAAGCTGAAGGAGGAACCCTTTTTTTAGATGAAATTGGTTTAATTCCCTTGGAAGTTCAAGAAAAAATTTTAAGAGTAGTTGAATATGGAACTTTTGAAAGAGTTGGTTCTTCAAAATCACATAAAGTAGATGTTAGAATTATTGGTGCGACTAATTCTGATTTAAAAAAACTATGTGCAGAAGGGAAATTTAAAGAAGATTTATTAGATAGACTTTCTTTTGAGGTTCTTTTTTTACCTCCTTTAAGAACAAGAGGTTCTGATATAATTTTATTAGCAAATTATTTTGCTTCAAAAATGAGCTTAGAATGTGATTTAGATACATTGCCAGAATTTAGTGAAGAAATAATTGAAAAATTACTTTCCTATAATTGGCCAGGTAATGTTAGAGAATTAAAAAATGTGGTAGAGCGAGCTGTATATAGTTCTGATACTGAATTGATTGACAAAATTGTTTTAGATCCTTTTAATAATCCTTTTAAAGTTGAAAATAAAAGAATAGAAAAAGAAGTTGAAAATCCTATTGTATCGAAAGATATAGAGATTGATGAAAAGAAAACGATTGAATCTCAAGAATTAATATTAAGTGATTATTTAATTAATAAGCAAAATTTTGATTTACAATATTTAAAACAAGCTCTAATTGATGCCAATAATAATCAAAGACAAGCAGCTCAATTGTTAGGATTATCCTATAATCAATTGAGAGGTTTGTATAGAAAATTTAAAGATTTACTTTAAATTAAAAAAAAAGAGAGCCGAAGCTCTCTCTTTTAGTATTTTACTGGTACAAATACTGCTAATAATAAATATATGATTCCTATTGGAGCAAAACCTGAGAGGATGAAGGATAAGATCATAATAAATCTTATTAGACCAACATTGATTCCTGTATAATCAGATATTCCTTCACAGACTCCAAAGATTAATCCATGTGCACTTCTAGTTAATTTTTTTCTAGAGTTTCTTCTTTTATAATAATATTCTTCATCGTCATAATACATAATTACTTTTCTTCCTTCTTAGTACTTTTCTTTTTAAGATTAGATTTTAATTTTTCTAGTTCTGATTCGATTTCACTTTCGATTTCCATTTTTTCAAATTCATTGATTGATGAACTGTTGCCTAAGTTAACTTCATTTTCCATTTGTTCAATTTTAGCTTCTAGTTCATTAAATTTTTCACCAATTTCAAAGCTTTCAGAAACTTTTAAAGTGTTTTCTACTTTTTTCTTATTTTGAGCAGCTTTTGCTCTTCTGACTAAAGAAGATTGTTTTTCTTTTATTTCTTTTAATTTTGTTGAAAGTTGAGCAACTGATTCATCATCACTCATTAATAAACTCTCATAATTTTTTAATTCATCAATTATATGATTTATTCTTTCTTCACAATGTTTTTTTTCAACTAAAGCTTCTTTTGCTAAATCATCTTTTTCTCTTTCGACAGCTAATTGAGCTCTACTTTCCCATCTTTCAACTCTTTCTTTTAAGTCCTTAACATCTTTTTCTAAAGTGCTTTTTTCTCTTAAATGGTTTGCTTTAGTTCTTTTTACTTGAAGTAGAGTTTCTTCTAAATCATTAATCATTAATTTTATCATTTTTTCTGGATTTTCTAATGAATCTAATGCGCTGTTTACATTTGAACTTACAATGTTTTTAAATCTTTTAAATGTTTTCATAAATTTTCTTCCTTTTTAATTTATATTTAAATATTCAATTTATTTTTTTATTTTGTATTAATCCTATTGCATTAACCGTGCCAAAAAATAAAAATAAGGAAAAAATAGTAATAATTAATAAATTTAGCTTAATTAATGTAAAGCATATTGTTTAGATTGAGAGAATATATGGTATATTTTACCAGAGTATCAGAATAGTTGGTAAAATTACAAAAATGGTATTTTAGATTAATATTATTAGTTTATTGTTTTCTTTTTTTAACTATTGTAAAGTATATAAATAGAAAAAGGATAAAAAATATGGCAACATTATATGTAGTGGCAACACCAATTGGTAATTTAGAAGATATTACTCTTAGAGCTTTGAATATATTGAAAAGTGTAGATATTATTGCTTGTGAAGATACGAGACATACCCAAAAGTTGTTAAATAAATATGAAATACATAAACGCTTAATTGCGACTCATGCTCATAATGAAAAAGAATCTGCAAATGGTATTGTTGGTCTATTAGAAGAAGGAAATAATATTGCATTTGTAAGTGATGCAGGAACTCCTGCTATTAGTGATCCAGGTGCAAGGCTTGTATCAAGAGTAAGGGCTGAAGGTTTCGATGTTGTTGCAATACCAGGAGCAAGTGCAATTATTACATTGATTAGTATTGCTGGTTTTGTTGGAAAATCTTTTGCTTTTGAAGGGTTTTTACCGGTTAAAAAAGGTAAGAGAGTTAAAAGATTATCTCAGTTAATTCAAAGAGATGAAGCTTTTGTAATCTATGAATCACCATTTAGAGTATTAAAGACGTTAAAAGAAATCGCTGAAATTGATTCAAATAGAATTGTTGTGGTTGCAAGAGAATTAACAAAAGCACATGAAGAAGTACTTCGAGATACTATAGAAAATATTGTAAATGATTTTGAAAATCGTCAATCTATTAAAGGTGAATTTGCTATTTGTGTTTGCCCAACTAAAGCTAATGAGGAATTATTAGAAAAGAATGATTAGAGTAAAAAAATTATATACTTTAAAAAATAGAACTCAAGTTAGAAAATGTTCTGCTATTTTTCATCAAGCAACCACTACTAATTTTGATATCGATTATTTAATTGAAGTTTTTGATGTTTTATACAGTGAAAAAAGTAAAGAAGTTTTATCAAAAGAACATTATATTAGACTTGATAAATATAAAGAAAAATTGTATTCAAAAAAGGATATAGACTATGTTCTTTTTGAAGATATTTCCCAGCTTCTATTGAGCGCATTAGGTAGTGAACCTTCTGATTGGGATTTCTATACGCAAGAAGGTGCTTTAGATCAAAATAAGAGAGTTTTATATAATCATAACTTAATTATTGATAGAATTAGAGCCCCTTTTAATATTGGATCAATTTTTAGAAGTGCAGATTCTTTTGGTGTTAATTCAATTACTTTAATTGAAGGTAGTGCTGATATTAATCATCCTCGTTGTTTAAGAAGTGCTAGAGGTACTATAGAAACAGTTAGTAATACTGTAATGGATGAAGATTTATTAATTGAAAAATTGATAAAAGAAAAAATTCCAGTATTTGCATTAGAGTTAGGAGGAACTGAAATAAATAATTTTTCTTTTCCTGATAATGGGTATGCCGTAATTGGGAGTGAAGAATTTGGAGTTAGTCCTAAATTATTGAAATATTGTGATTCTTCACTAGGTAGAGTATCAATACCCTTAGTTGGAACTAAGGGTTCGATAAATGTAAGTGTTGCAACAGGAATTATGTTACAGTATTGGTTATCAAGTTCTAGAGCTAATCATCTTGTATAACTCTTTTAGAGAATCATCGATTTCTCTGTTAAGAGTATCAATTGGGAAATTTCCTTTTTGATTTCTTTGACCAATAGCTCTATTAGTTAGAATTTGCATTCCCTCGTCAATATTTTTTATTGAATAGATATGGAATTTTTTATTTTTAATAGCTTCTTCTACTTCATAAGAAAGAATTAAATTTTTTTCATTTTGGAAAGGTATAATAACTCCTTGTTTTCCAGTTAATCCTAAATGTTTACAAGCGTTATAGAAGCCTTCAATCTTTTCATTAATACCACCTACCGGCTGTATAACTCCCATTTGATTTACACTTCCTGTTACAGCAATATCTTGTCTAATAGGAATTTCTGCTATTGCTGAAAGCAAAGCATATAATTCTGAAGATGAAGCACTGTCTCCATCAATTTCAGCATAGGATTGTTCGAAACAAATCCCTGCATATATGGAAAGAGGGAATGTTCTTGCATAATGTTTTCTAAGATATCCTTCTAAAATTAATAAACCTTTATCGTGAATTTCTCCGGATAAACCAGCTTCATGCTCAATATTAACAATACCTTCGCTACCTGGAGCTACCGTTGCAGTAATTACAGTTGGTAAACCAAAAGAGGAAGCGCCTCTATCGATAACAGCTAAGCCATTCACTATTCCAACTTTTGCACCGGTTAGTGATATTATCATTTCTCCTCTTTTTATTTCTTGATTGATTTTACTCTCTATTAAGGAAACGGTGAAATCTCTTTCTGTTAATGCCTTTCTTATAGCTAATTCATCAATTATGTCTTTGTTTTGTTTATGTGCCCACCAGTTTGCTTCTACTAATAAATCTGTTAATTGAGAAAATTGAGTTGTGAGTTCATTTCTATGTTCACAAAACCATGCACTATATCTTATGATAGCTTTTTTTGCAGAATCATCTAATTGAAGAACTTTATTATTTTTCCTAAATTTATCAATATATGCTAAGGTGTAAGCAATATTAGTTTCATTTAATTCCATTGAGTAATCGAATTGAGCAGATATTTTAAAATGTTTTAAGAATTGATCATCAATTTCGCTCAATTTATTGTATAAATCTTCATTTCCAATTAATACTACTTTTATTGGAATCTTTGGCACTTCTGCTCTAATGTTTTTAGCTTTCAAAATGCCTTTTTGTGAATATGTTGAATTCTTTAATCTTAATTTATTTGAATCTAAATATTTTTTTAAAGCATCCCATAACCCTTCAACTTGTAATAATTCTTGAGCATATAGAACTAATACTCCACCACATGATTCTAATATAGAGCCAGCTTTGATTCTTTGGTAAGGTAGTAATTCATCATTACTTTCTTCTATAGCTCCAAAGAGAGTAATAAAGGATGGATGATTTTCTATAACAAAAGGTCTTGTTTTCTTAAATTGATTATCAATAACTAAATTTATATTATACCTTTGAGCAATATCCTTATCTGTTGTAATGGAGATAGAGTTTAAATCTTTTTCAATTAAAGAAAGATGCTCTAATATACCATTGTCTTTATATTCTTTTTTTATGTTTTTTATATCTTTTATAGCAATCTGAATAGCATTGTCTCTATTGTTATTTAGATTATCTATCAATGTATTATTAAATGATTCTAAGCTATTTTTATATTGCCTTCCAAGACCTCTCTCTAATACTAGAGTTTTAGGATTATCACTATTAATAAAATTATGAACATAAGCTATATCTTTCAGATTAGAAATATCTTTTTCAATCATTGAAGCAACTGCTTGTACTGCAGAGATTCTTCCGGTTCCACTATCTCCTGATATAAATATATTATATCCCCATCTATCAACATTTAATCCCATTTCTAAAGCTTTCATTGCTCGTGGTTGACCAATGATTTCATCTTCTTTTAAATGAATTTGGATTTTAGGTAATTCTTTTATTTTAAAACTAGCTTTTTCATAATCTAATTTATTTATGTATATTTTGTGTTCTGCCATGAGAAAAATATAAAATGGTGGAAAAACATAGTCAACTCTTATATAATGATTTTTATGAAACGAAATGAATTAATTAAGAAATTAAATGAAATTTTAGATATTGATACCTATAAATCGATAGATTCCTCTCTTAATGGCATGCAATTAGGAGCTGAAAATAGAGAAGTTAAAATTATTGGTTTTGCTGTTGATGCTTGTTTAGAAACGATTGAAAAAGCTGTTGAGAATCATATTGACGTATTGATTGTTCATCATGGTTTGTATTGGGGATCTCCTATAGCTATTAAAGATAATTTTTATAAAAAGATAAAATTGTTAATAGACAATAAAATAGATTTATATGCCGCCCATTTACCTTTAGATGCAAATATGGAGTATGGCAATAATGTAGCTATCGCAAATAAATTAAATCTTATAAATATAGAAAATTCAATTGAATATAAAGGATATAAATTAGGAGTAGTTGGAGAATTGAAAGAGAGTTTAAATTTAGATGAAATATCAAATAAATTGAAATTTTCAAATCCTATAAAATTAGATTTTAATAAAAATATAAAAAAAATAGCAATAGTAAGTGGTGAAGGCGCCCATGATGTTCATCAAGCAAAATCTCTAGGGTGTGATTTATTAATAACAGGAGAACCTAGACATAGTGAATATCATTATTGTAAAGAAGAAAACATTTCTATGTTATGTGGTGGCCATTATGAGAGCGAAACTTTTGGAGTAAAAGCTTTAGCTGTTGAATTAAGTAAATATAATAATCTATTAATTAGATATATAGATGTTCCAACTGGGATATAGGTAAAAAATATGAAAAAATACAAACATTTATTATTATCTTTAATAATAATTATAATTGATCAACTTTCTAAAAATTTTATTGTAAATAATATTGAAGTAAATACTATGGGTTATTCCTTGTTTAATGATTTTTTAAGAATTATTCATGTTAGAAATAATGCTATTGCTTTTTCTATTGGACATACTTTAGATTATCCAATTCGACTTGTTCTTTTTATAATAATTCCTATTTTTGTATTATTTTACATCTTTTATTTAATGTATTACGAGAAAGAATTAAATATCACAAATTTTCAGAAATGGTTATTTGCTGGATTTATTGGTGGAGGAATTGGAAATTTAATTGATAGAATATTTAGAGACTTTCAAGTAGTAGATTTTATGAGCAATAAAGTTTATGGTTTTCTTGGATTTGAAAGATGGCCAACTTGGAATTTTGCAGATGCAAGTGTTGTTGTTTGTGGAGTTTTGATGATTATAAGTCTATTATATGGATATTTAAGAAAAAAAGAATAATAATATACACGAGGTAGTTATGAGTAAACAATCAAATACAGTTATTTTTATGTTAGTTGCGACTTTGGTTAATGTAATATTGATGTTTTTATTATTTATTGCAGTTTTTGTTGTAGGTAATTTATTGTTTGATGCTAGTGGAAATGCTGGAATTATTATTCTAGGTGTATCTTTTGTGGCAGCAATAGGTGGAAGTATATTTATATATTCAAAATTAGTAAATTGGGCTGTTGTAAAATTTAATTTAGAAGATAAATTATCTCCTATGTTTAATAGTAGAAGCAGAAGGAAAAAATAATCATGATGCTCCAATCTTTAAGTGATTTTAATAACTTAAGTTGGTATCCTTTCATTGAAGAACCTATATTATTAGCAAATATAAAAACTCCAAGACTTTGTGATCCAACTTTTATCTTGCCAAAAGAGTCTCCAGATAATAAATGGCATCTTTTTGCACATAATTGGATTGGTATTCAACATTTTATTAGCAATAATGGTTTGGATTGGGAGCCAAAAAAAATGATAGAACTAAGGGGACATTCTCCTTATATTTTCTATAATAAAGGTTTGTGGTATCTAATTTATGAAAAACATGATTCTTCTCCTGATACTCTTGATTGGCATGAATTTAGAAATAATGAAAGAATTTCAAGAAGTAGAATAGAAATTTGCCATACGGAAGATATGGTTAATTTTAGTAAATCTCAAGTTTTATTTGATAGTAAAGAGGTGCCTTTTTCAATGGATAAATTGCAAAGACCTCGATTATCTAGACCCCAATTATTTTACGATGAAAAAGATGGATATAAGTTATATTTTGGAGCTTCTCATATATTAATGGAAGATTCAAAGCAAAAAGCAACGCTATATTTTTCAATGGCAAAATCTAAGACTCTTTTAGGTCCATATGAAGTGGTAAACGATAATAAACCATTATTAATGCCTGAAGCAGATGATGAATTTAGAAACCTTGCAGTAGGTAGTATTCGAGTAATTCCATTAATTGATGGAGGATATATTGCTTTAGAATGTGCTTTTGGATGGGACAAAGAAAAAAATAAAAGTGTTAGTACTTTAATTCAATTAGAAAGTGAGGATGGAATAATATGGTCCTCTTCAAAAAGAGCCCCTATTCTCAAATTACCAGAAGGAGGGTGGGCTTCTAGATATATAACTAGTTGTGATATTCGTTATACTGAAGATGAATATTGCTTTTATTGTTATTTTTCTGCAAATGCAAAGAAAAAAATTGGACCATTCTCCTATATAGAAGAATCTCTAGGATTATTACTTGGAAAAGATCCAACTCCTAGAAAAGTCTTTAATTGATAATTATTTTTTCATTTTTCTAGAGGCTTGTTTTAATTCTTCTTTAATTTCTCTTTTCATAGCTTTTTCAGTCATTAACTTTATTTTAGATAAACTTTTTCCGCTGATAAATTGCAGTACTGCACATTCTGATTCTTCGTTACCTTTTGCCATTGGATAGTTTATAAAACTATGATAGGCTTCTTTAATTTCAAGGTATTTTACAGGAGAATCAGCAGATTCCAATGCTTCTGCATATAGTTTTGCATCATCTCTTAATGGATCAAGTTCCGCACTAATAATTAAAGTTTGTGGTAATCTTGAATGATCTTTTGCTAATAATGGAGAAAATTGTGGATTTAATATATCTTTAGTTTCGTTTTTATATTGATCAATGAAAAAGCTTATTTCTGCTTTACTAATTGTGGGCGTGGTTGCATATTGCTCATAACTGTTCGTTCTCATTCTTCCATCAGTAAGTGGATAAAGTAAAATTTGTCCCGCTATTTTTGGACCTTTATTATTTCTTGCCATTGTAGAAACACCAGCACAAAGATTCCCACCTGCAGAATCTCCCATTAAAAAAATTCTATCAGGGTCAACTCTCCAATATCTTGCTCCATTATATGCCCAAACAAGAGTATTGTAACAATCTTCTAATGCGGTTGGGAATTTATATCTTGGAGCTAATCTATAATCAACTGATAAAACCCTTGCTTTTGTGACTTCGGCAATCCTTGAACAATAATAAGAATATAATTCCATATTTCCCCAAACCCATCCACCACCATGATAAAATATGATTAATGGGGTTAATCCACCTTGACTTGTTTTTTCATCTTTTTCAAATAAATAACCAGTTACAACTTCTCCTTCTCCTACTGGTATTATAAAGGTTTTTTTTGAAATATTTTTTGTATGTTTTTTTAAGGATCGTCTTATCCATAAGTTTTTAGGAAGGGTATTTTCATTTAATTGATCTATTTTCTGTTGTGTTAATGAATTTAAATCATCAACATTTTTATTGTTTTTTATTATATTTATTAATTTAGTAAATTTCTTATTTAATGTATCACTCATAATAAGTATATTACTTCAACAATTATTGTAAGGCAAGCATCTATTAAGTATATCTATTTTGTTATATAAAATTTATAAAAAATTGATAAAAAGTTAGCATTTTGTATAAATTTATTAGCAGATATTGCAATTTTTGTTAATATCCTTATAATTTTATTATGAGCAAAGTTAGATTATTAAATAATTGTAAATTAGGGGATAATTTTTTAAGTGAAAATTATTTAGTTAATGATGATGAATATTTTTTTAGAAATAAAGAATCAGATATTAAACCTTGGAGAAATTTAAATGAGATTGAAATTAATCAATTAGAAAAAAATGGTAATTTTTCTTCTGATTGGACTAAAGTATTAGTCCTCGAATCATTTAATCCTAACTTTATAAAAAATTCACGATTCTATGGATTAGTTAGAATCGGAAAGATTGAATGTGGTGCATTAAAATACCATGACTTTGTTCTATCTCAAGGTATATACGATAGTACTATTATATCGAGTGATATTGGAGATAATTGTGCAATCAATAAATGTCATTATATTAGTCATTACATTATAAAAGATAGAGTAATGCTTCATCAAATTGATGAACTCCAAGCAACTAACCATGCGAAATTTGGTGTTGGTATTGTAAAAGAGGGTGAAGATGAAGATGTTAGAGTTTCTATTGATATTATGAATGAAGCTGGCGGAAGAAAAGTCTACCCTTTTGTTAAAATGACTTGTGCTGATGCAACTTTATGGGGCAGTTATAGAGCAGATCTTGAATTGATGGATAAATTTGATCAATTTACTAAAGATACTATGAGCGAAAAGAGAGGCTTTTATGGTATTATTGAATCTGATTGTGTAATAAAAAGTACTAGAATTATCAAAGATGTATATTTTGGAAATTGTGCATATGTAAAAGGTGCTAATAAGCTAAAAAATTTAACAATACAATCTAGTGAAATAATGCCAACACAAATAGGTGAAGGTGTTGAATTAGTAAATGGTATTATTGGAGAAGATTGTCATATATTTTATGGATGTAAAGCTGTTAGATTTGTTATGATGGATCATTCATTTTTAAAATATGGTGCTAGATTAATTAACTCTATTTTAGGTGAAAACTCTACAATAAGTTGTTGTGAAGTATTAAATAATTTAGTTTTTCCAGCTCATGAACAACATCATAATAATTCTTTTTTAATAGCAACAAATATTCAAGGTCTTTCAAATATGGCAGCTGGGGCAACCATTGGTTCTAATCATAATAGTAGAGGTGCTGATGGAGAAATTGTGGCAAAAAGAGGTTTTTGGCCTGCTTTATCAAGTACTTTAAAACATAATTGTAAATTTGCAGAATATACTTTGATTGCTAAAGGTAATTATCCAAGTGAATTAAATATCTCTTTCCCTTTTTCTTTGTTAAGTAGTGAAAACGATACAAGACAAATTATGCCTGCCTATTGGTGGATGTATAATTTATATGCATTAGAAAGAAATAGTTTTAAGGTTAAAAATAGAGATAAAAGAAAAAAAATTAAACAAATTGTTGAAAGTAATTATTTAGCACCAGATACAGCTTTAGCTATAAAAGCAGCAAGACAAGAGCTTAGAATATTAGTTGCTAAAGCTTATGATAATAAAGAAACAGACGAAGCAACATTAACAAAACTTGGCTCTAAATTATTAAATTTTGATAAAAAAATAATTGATGATTTAGATGTAGTTAGTTTCAACAGTGAACATTCTCATACTCCTGTTAAAATATTAAAACCATATGAAGCTTACCATAGTTATAAAGAGATGCTCATATATTATGGGGCTATTGAAATTTCCTCTTGGTGTTATAATCATCAAAAAACTTTAACTTCTTTGCAAAATGAAATAAAAGATCATTTAAAGCCTTGGACTAATATTGGTGGACAAATTGTATTAGAAGATAAAGTAGATAAATTGAGAGATGATATAAAATCTTCAAAAATAAACAGTTGGAATGAAATACATGAAGTTTATAAGCAATGGTATAATTCTTATGAAGATGACAAAGTTGCAAACGCTCTAGGTATTATTAAATATTGTTATAAAGTGAATTATATTAATCAAGAAATTTGGGATAAAGTTGTAAGTCAAGCTAAAAAGACAAGGCAATACATAGAAAAACAAGTTTATGAAACACGATTTAAAGATTATAATAATGCATTTAGATCGATAACCTATAGAAATGATCAAGAAAGAGATATTGTTTTAGGAGCGGTCGAAGAAAATTCATTTATTAATGAAAGTAAAAATATTACAAATGATTTATTTATTAAATTAGACTATGTCACACTATAGTTCTGATGGGGGTTGATAAAATTTATGGTACCTATTCTTTTGATTAGGTACCATATTTTATTTTTATTTATACAAAAAGCCTTTAATTATTTTTATTATTTTTATGTTTTTTGTTTTTAACATATACTATTTGGGCGCCATTACCACCTTTATCAACACGTTTTATTTCAACAGAATTGATAGATTCTAATAAAGCTGTCATTTTTGAAAATCCATAGTTTCTTACATCAAATTCTGGATTCCTTTTTACAAGGATAGAACCAAGAGTCCCTACATTTAACCAGCCATCTTCATCACTAGCTTCGTTAACAATAGTTTTTATTGCTTTTATTAATGGTTTTAATTCGATATTTTGTTCAAGCTGTTGTCTTAATTTATTTTCATCATGTTCATTTGAACAATTTTCTTGATTTTCTGCTGCACATAATAATTTATCTAAAAATTTAAATTTTTCACAAGCAGATATGAAAGGTTTTGGTGTTTTACTTTCTCCCATTCCTATTATTGTTTTTCCAGCTTCTCTGAGTCTAGAAGCTAATCGTGTAAAGTCACTATCGGATGAAATTAAACAGAATCCATCCACATCGGATGTATATAATATATCCATAGCATCAATTATCATAGAACTATCAGTTGCATTTTTGCCCTTGGTGTAATTAAATTGTTGAATTGGATTGATGGAATATTCAAGTAAAATCTTTTTCCATTTTGAATCGCCTTTGGTCCAGTCTCCATATATCCTTTTATAAGTAGCTATTCCTTCTTTGGATATTTCATCAAAAATAATTTGGACATATTTTGAACTAATATTATCTGAATCTATTAATACTGCAAACTTATTTTCTCTGTTCATGGTATTTCCTTTAGTTTTATTACTATAAATAATATATCAATATTTCAAATATTTCTATTTAAAAATATTATTTTATTGTGATTTAGATAATTAATTTAAATTAAAGGAACAATATTATTTTTTGTATAAAAAAAAGTGTATAATTTAATGAGAGTCTCTTTAATTATACACTTTTTATTATTTGAAGTTATTTAGAATTAGTTATTTTTAGCTTTTTGAAGAACTTTTAATAAAGGCATAGACCAATCTTCTTGATCTTTACTAGCTCCAATACTTCTGATTTTCTTTAATCTGTATCTAACTAAACTATCTTTGTCTTTTTTCATTAGAGATGATAAATCTTTAAGAATAGTTTTCTTAATTTCATTAGCTGTAAAATTTGGGTCTTTATGCGCTCCATCTTGGTCTTCTTTAATAATTCCATTAATAATATTCATTTCAAGTAAATCATGAGCTGTCATTTTCATAATAGTTGCAGCTTCTTCAGCACGGGATGGATCTTTCATTAAGATAGATGCAAATCCCTCTGGAGTAATAACAGAATAAACGGCATTTTCTAAAAGGTACAATTTATCACCAACTCCAATACCAAGAGCTCCTCCGCTACCTCCTTCTCCTATTATGATACTTATGATTGGTGTATTTAGAGTTGCAAATTCTTTAAGATTAGTTGCAATAGCTTCAGCAATACCTCTTTCTTCAGATCCAATTCCAGGATAGGCCCCTGGTGTGTCGATGAAACTAATTATTGGTCTATTAAATCTTTCAGCTTGTTTAGCAAGACGTAGTGCTTTTCTATAACCTTCTGGATGACTCATACCATAATTAACATCAATATTTTCTTTTAAATTAGATCCTTTTCTATTTCCAATAACTGTTACAGGCATACCATCTAGAAGCGCGATTCCTCCTAGCATTGCATTATCATCACCATATAATCTATCTCCACTTAACGGCATAAAATCATCAAAAATTAATTTGATGTAGTCTTCAACCCCTGGTCTATTTATCATTCTTGAAAGTTGGACACATTCCCATGGAGATCTTTTGGTAGAGGCAAAAGTGTCTACTTTAGATAATCTATTTTTCATTTCATTTAATTCAATCTTACTCATATTAAACTGCCTTATGGGTCTTAATTAAAAAAGAAAGTGTTTCTTTTAAATCTTTTCTTTCTACAATAGAATCAACAAAACCATGATCTTTTTGGAATTCAGAAGTTTGGAAATCTTTTGGTAATTTTTGTTTAATTGTACCTTCAATAACTCTAGGACCTGCAAATCCAATTAAAGCTCCAGGCTCACTTATAATAACATCTCCTAACATTGCAAAAGATGCACTAACACCACCAGTTGTTGGATGAGTTAAGACAATGAATAATGGAACTCTACATTTGTTCATAAGTGATACCGCTGCACTTGTTTTTGCCATTTGCATAAGGGAAAAAATACCTTCTTGCATTCTAGCACCACCACTTGCACTAAAAATTATTACAGGAGTATTATTAATAGCTCCTTCAATCATAATTTTAGTAATTTTTTCTCCAACAATAGCTCCCATTGAACCACCCATGAAGTCAAAAGACATAATGCAAAGATATGCTTCTTTTCCATCTATTTTAGCTTTTCCTGTAACAACAGCATCATTTAAATTTGATTTAGTTTTGTGAGATTTAAGTTTATCCTCATACCCTTCGAGATCTAAAGGATTTGTTGAAATTAAATGTCCATCTATTTCAACAAAACTATCTTTATCACAAACTAAATTAATTCTATCTTCACACTTCATTCTAAAGTGATAATTACAAGAAGGGCAGACATTTAAATTTTTTTTTATATCCTTTTTGTCAAATTCTATATGACATGTTGGACATTGTATTTTATTATCCATTATTGTTCCTTTTCTATTTCTCTATATAAAGAAGTATCAAATTTACCACTTACAAATTTCTTGTTATTTAAAATTTTAATTATATCCTCTTTATTAGTAGAGATACCTTCGATCTTTAGTTCATCTAAACATGCGAGCATTGTTTTAATACTTTCTTGCCTATTCTGGGTATAACAGATTACTTTTACTAATAAAGAATCATAATGAGGAGATACAAAAAAACCACTATAGATGTGAGTATCTACTCTAACATTAGGACCTAGCGGTGGTACAAAATTTGTTATTTTGCCACAAGATAATGCATTAATCCTAACTTCCATTGAGTGATTTTTTAATTGTGGTGATTTTTTCATATTTTCAGATTTAATATCAGAACTGATTAATATCATTTCTCTTATTATATCAATGGAAGATACAAATTCACTAACAGGATGCTCAACTTGAACTCTAGCATTAACTTCCATGAAGTAACAATTATTTCCATCTAATAAAAATTCAATTGTTCCAGCTCCCCTATAATTAATCATTTTAAATAATTTAATTGAAGCTTTTTTAAGAGAGTCTCTTAATTTATCATTAACAACATTTGAAGGACTTTCTTCAATAAGTTTTTGATGATTTTTTTGAACAGAACAATCCCTTTCTCCTAAAAAGATTACATCTTCACCATTAGATAATAATTGAATTTCTATATGTCTAGGGTGCTCTAAGAATTTTTCTACGTGAACAGCAGGATTTGCAAAGAATTTATTTGCTTCTTCTCGGGCAATAGTGAAATTTTTTTCAAGGTCTTCTTCTTTATAAATAACTCTCATACCTTTACCACCACCACCTAAGGAGGCTTTTAAGATAATTGGATATCCGATTTCACTAGCAAGATTTTTTAGTTCTTCAACACTTTCAACTTCCTTGAAGCTTCCGGGTGTTACTTGAAGTCCTGCTTTTTGGGCAAGAATTCTAGCTTCAACTTTATTACCTAAAATATTAATAGTATCTTTATTAGGACCAATAAAGATTAAGCCACTATTTTCAACAGCTTCAGAAAAAACAGCACTCTCACTTAAAAATCCAACACCAGGATGAATTGCATCACATCCTGTTTTTAGAGCAGCTGTAATTAAATTGTTAATATTTAAATAACTATTAACTGCTTTATCTTTTCCAATACAAATACTTTCATCTGCTAATTTATTCCAAAGACCATCTTTATCTGCTAAAGAATAAACACTAACGCTTTGAATAGCCATTGCTCTTAGAGCCCTAATAATTCTAACAGCAATTTCACCTCTATTAGCTATTAAAACTTTTTTTATCATAATACCTCAACTTTAAATAAAGGTTGATCAAATTCAACTAAGTCTCCACTATTAACAAGCACTTCTACAATTTTACAATGACTATCACTTTCTAGTTCATTCATCATTTTCATAGCTTCAAGGATACAAAGAGTTTTCCCCTTTTCTACAATTTCACCTTCCTCAATAAAAGCTTTTGCATCTGGAGATGGCGCTCTATAAAAAGTTCCAACAATAGGAGATTTAATAATCTTTGTTGATTTGTCTTCTTCTATGATAGGTGCTTTTTCTTCTTGAATTGAATCAGATTCTGAATAGTTATTATTTATACTTGGTTTCTTAGAAATAGTTTTTGAACATTTGATTTGAAAATCTCTATAACTTATTTCTAATTCAGTTAAGCTACTATTCTCAAAACACTTAATGATTTTTTCATATTCTAAATTATCCATATTTTTTCCTCATTATATACATATTATGTTTACTCTTATATTTACACTTTATTTAAATAGTGTCAATATTGACATTTTTTAAAATAATGTAATAATAAGAGATAAAGTGTTTGGAGGCTTTAATGGAAGAGCAAATAAGCATAAAAATTAGTGCTATAGGATCATATTTACCAGAAAAAATTGTAACAAATGATGATTTAGCACAAATTGTTGAAACTAGTGATGAATGGATAGAATCTCATACTGGAATCAAACAAAGAAGATATGTAGATAATGAAGATAAAGTAAGTGATATAGCGATAAATGCAATTAAGAATATGAATGTTGATTTAAGTGACGTTGATGCAGTTATTGTAGCAACAGCTACACCAGATTATTATGGGTTCCCTTCAACGGCATGTATTATTAGCGAAAAACTTCAATTAAATAAAGTTAATATTGCCTTTGATATGGCTGCTGGTTGTACAGGTTTTATATATGCTTTAGAGAATGCTAGAGCATTAATAGTTGCAAAAAGTGCAAAAAAAGTATTAATCGTTGGAGCAGAAATATTATCAAAAGTTGTTGATTTTACAGATAGAAACACTTGTGTTCTTTTTGCTGATGGAGCAGGTTGTGCTTTAGTAGAAGCGGATGATAATGTTTTTAATTCAATAATTGGAGTTGAGAAAGCAGGGGCTTCTAAATTGTTAATAGATAATGAGGCTCATATCAAAATGGAAGGTCGTGCTGTATATAATTTTGCTGTGAAGAGAATTGTTTCAACAATAAAAGATTTATTAGCGAGAAATAATATCACTCTTGATGATATTGATTATATAGTACCGCATCAAGCAAATAATAGAATCATACAAGCTGCAGCAAAAAGATTAAAAGTTGATGAATCTAAATTCTTTTCAAATGTAGATAAAGTTGCAAATACTAGTGCTGCTTCAATTCCTATTGCTTTAGATCAATTACATAGAAGTAAGAAAATAAAAAAAGGCGATAAACTTATCATTGTAGGTTTTGGTGCAGGTCTTACTTATGGAGGATCATATATAGAATGGAAAATGTAATAATGTGTTTCCCCGGTCAAGGGTCTCAAAAGCCAAATATGGCTATAGATTTATACAATTATAGTGATAAAGTAAAAAATCTATTTTCGATTGCTAGTGATATTAGTCATATAGATTTATATAAAGTATTAACAGAAGGAAATGATGAAATATTAAAACAAACTGAGATTGCACAAAATGCAATTATTTTAGCTAGTCTTTCTTCTTTTACTTTATTAAAAGATAAAGGAATTTTTCCAGTTACTTGTGCTGGTTTTTCTCTTGGAGAATTAATGGCAATTAGAGCTGCAGATATTATTGATGATGAAACACTTTTTAAGTTAGTCCAAAAAAGAAGTGCTTTAATGGCACAATATAGTTGTGAAGCTGTAAATAATTACGGTGAGATGGCAATGGCAGCTATTATAAATTTAAACAAAGAACAAGTTGAATCTGTTATTAAAGACTCAACTTTAAAAAATGTATATTTAGCAAATAATAATAGTGAAAAGCAAGTTGTTATCTCTGGTGTCAAAAAGGAAATTGAAAAACTAACTCCTTTATTAAAAGAAAAAGGGGCAAGACGTGTTATTTTACTGAAAGTATCTGGACCTTTTCATACCCCCTTGTTAAAAGAAACTGAAATAAAATTTAAAGATTATTTAAAATCAGTAGAATTTAAAGAAAGTAATATCAAAGTTTATAGCAATGTTATTGGATCTCAAGTTGAAAATATTAAAGAATATGTTCCAAAGCAAATAACTAATCAAGTTTTGTGGTTAGAAACCATGAAAGATCTTAAAGCAAAATATGTGGAAACAAAAATATTAGAAGTTGGTGTTTCTACAACTTTGACTAATTTCTTTAAATCTGAAGATATGAAATGCATTCCATGTGGAACTGTAGAACAAATAAAAGGATTATAATTATGGAAAGAAAAAATGCTATTGTTACTGGTGGTTCGAGAGGAATTGGCTTAGCAATAATCAAAAAATTATTAAGTGAAATGTATGAAGTTTGGTATATTAGTAGAACTGAAATACAAGAAGAATTAGAAAATACTCATTTTGTTGCATGTGATATATCAAATAGAGAAAATTTAGAAAATTGTTTAAAAGAAATTATAAAAGAAGCAAAAACTATTGATTTATTAGTAAATAATGCAGGTATTACAAAAGATAATTTAATTATGAGAATGAAAAATGATGCTTGGGATGATGTTATTAATATAAATTTAACTTCTGCCTTTATTACTTCAAAAGTATTATCAAGAGTTTTTTTAAAACAAAGACAAGGTTCTATTATAAATATTTCATCAGTTGTTGGCGTTTCTGGTAATGCAGGACAAGCTAATTATAGTGCTTCTAAGGCTGGCTTGATTGGTTTAACAAAAACTCTTGCAAAAGAATTCGCTTCAAGAAATGTAAGAGTTAACTGTGTAGCTCCTGGTTTTATCGAAACTAGTATGAGTGGAAAGTTAACAGATGAACAAAAAGAAAAAATTGTAGAAAATATTCCATTAAGCAGAATGGGAAATGTTGAAGATGTAGCTAATTTAGTATCCTTTTTAGCTTCACAAGATTCAAGTTATATCACAGGACAAGTTATTTGTGTTGATGGTGGTATGGTTATTTAGAGGTAAATTATGAGTAGAGTTGTTATTACAGGAATGGGAAGCATTAATCCTTTAGCAGATAATGTTGAAGATTTTTTTGCTGCTATAAAAAACGGTGAATGTGGTATTAGTGATATTTCTCTTTTTGATGTAAGTGATTATCCTGTTAAAATCGCAGGAGAAATAAAAAATTTCGATGTAACAAAAAGAGTTGAAAAAAAGAAGGCTCGATCAATGGCAAGATTTTCTCAATTTGCAACATATGCAGCACAAGAAGCTATTGATATGTCTGGATTAATTATTGAAGAAGATAATAATATTGGTGTTTATGTAGGTAATGGAATAGGTGGTTTTGAAATAGCTGAAGTAAATTTAGAGAAACTATATAATAGAGGACCTAGAGCAATTTCTCCTTTGACTATTCCTTTATTAATTGGAAATGAAGCAGCTGGAAATATTGCTTTAATTCATAATCTAAAAGGACCTTGTCATACTATTCAAACAGCTTGTGCTTCAGGAACAGATGCAATAGGGAGTGCCTTTTTAGCAATAAAATCAGGTATGATAGATGCAGCTGTAACAGGGGGTTGTGAAGCAGCTATTACAAAATTATCTCTTGCTGGATTCTCTAGGCTTCATGCTTTAAGTGATTCACATAATGAAGAACCTAAAAAAGCTAGTTGTCCATTTGATAAAAACAGAGATGGATTCACAATGGGTGAAGGCGCGGGTATGTTAGTTCTAGAAAGTGAAGAGAGTGCCCTAAAAAGAGGTGCAAAAATTTATGGTGAGATTTTAGGTTATGGCGCTTCTTGTGATGCTTTCCATATAACAGCTCCTAATCCAAGTGGTGAAGGTGCTGCTACTGCAATGAATAGAGCTATAAAAATGAGTGGATTAGAAAAAAGTGATATTGATTATATTAATGCACATGGTACAAGCACAAAAGCCAATGATGTTATGGAAACAAATGCTATTAAATTAGTATTTAAAGATCTAGCAAAAGATATTAAAATTTCATCCACAAAATCAATGACAAGCCATCTTGTTGGTGCGGCAGGTGCTGTTGAAGCTATTATTTGTGTTAAATCTATAAATGAAGGATTTTATCCTGCTACTATTAACTATAATACTCCAGATGAAGAATGTGATTTAAATTATATTCCTAATAAAGGTATTAATGCTAACATGGATTATGCTCTAAGTGAATCGTTAGGATTTGGTGGACATAATGGGGCCTTAGTTTTTGGAAAATATAAAGGATAAGAGAAATGGAAATTAAAGACGTATTATTACATAGAAAACCTTTTTTGTTTGTAGATGAAATTATTGAAGCTACAAAAGAAAAAACTATTGGTAAATATACTTATAAAGAAGATGAATTCTTTTTTGAAGGACATTTCCCAGGTCATCCTGTAGTTCCAGGAGTTTTACAAATAGAATTAATGGCTCAAGTAGGCGGAGCTGGTTTAGCTTTTGCAGGTGTTTTAGAACCTGGACAATTGTTTGTATTAGGTTCTGTTGATAAAACAAAATTCAGAAAAGAAGTAAAACCTAATGATACTTGTATCGTAGAAGTTGAAAATCTTAGAGTATCAAAGATTGGCATAAAACAAAAAGGTGTGGTAAAAGTAAATGGTGAAGTTGCCTCAGAAGCAACTTGGCTTTGTCTTTTAGTTAAGGAATAGATTATGGTAGTAAAAGAAAAGATATTTAAAAATATTTGTCTCACAGCACATCCAACAGGTTGTAGAGAATATGTTAATAGAGAAATTGAGTTTGTTAAATCTGCACTAAAAGGTGAAAAAGGCGAATTATATCCAACTTTAATCGAAGATAAGAAAAATGTTTTAGTAATTGGTTGTTCAACTGGTTATGGATTATCTTCAAGGATAGTAAACGCTTTTGCTATGAAGAGAAGAACTATTGGAATATCTTTTGAAAGAGAACCTAGCGAAAATAAATGTGCAACTCCTGGTTATTATAATAATCAAGTTTTTGATGAATTAGCAAAAAAAGAAAACCTGTATTCTAAAACTCTTAATGGTGATGCTTTTTCAACAGAAATGAAGGATGAAACTATAAAGCTAATAAAACAAGATTTAGGAAAAATAGATTTAATTGTTTATAGTGTGGCTTCTCCTGTTCGTATTGATCCTTTAACGAAAGAGACATATAACTCAGTTTTAAAAACAATTGAAGAAGATTATTCTAATTTAAGTGTAGATTTAAAAACCGGTCTTATAAGTAGAGTTAGTTTAGAAAAAGCTAATGATAAACAAATTCAGGATACTATAAAAGTAATGGGTAGTGAAGACTGGAAGATGTGGATTGATGCTTTATTAGAAAATGATTGTTTAAATGATAATTGTCAAACAGTAGCTTATTCTTATATAGGACCTAAGTTAACTTATCCAATATATAGAAATGGTACTATTGGACAAGCAAAAAAAGATTTAGAAAATGGTGTAAAAGTTATTGGTAATAAATTAAAATCCGTTAATGGAAAAGCTTTTGTTTCAGTAAATAAAGCTCTTGTTACAAGAGCAAGTGCTGTAATTCCTATTGTTCCTTTATACATTGCTTTATTATATGAAGTAATGAAAAAAAGAAATGTTCATGAAAATTGCATTGAACAAATATATAGACTCTTTAGTTCAAAACTTCCTAATCAGATTACTGATGAGGAAGGAAGAATTCGTCTTGATGATTTAGAAATGAGAGATGATATTCAAAATGAAATAGAAGAGCTTTGGAAGACTCTTAATGAAGGTGAGGTTTTAAGTATTGGAGATTTAGAATCTTTTAAAACTGAATATTCTCATCTTCATGGCTTTGGCTATAAAAATATCGACTACTCAAAAGATGTTAATTTGATAATGCCTTAATTTAATTATATTGAGGTGAGTTGACGCTAGTATTATTAAATTTATATTTTCGAGTAACATAGGGGTAATGAGAAATCATTATCCCTATTGTTATTATTAAAATTTGTATAATTTTTTTATATGATGCTAAAAGATAACTAATTTTATTCATAATACAATTTGAATGTTTTTTCTACAAATAAAATAAATTGTGTAAAAATATTTTTGTTTGTTGTTATATAATAATTTGTTGAAAATTTGTTTATCAAGTATTATAATTAACAAACTAAACAAAAGTAGGGAAATATTAGTGGGTGAAGATTTTACAAATTTAATAGATATAGCAATTAATGAATTTAATTACATAATTGATTTTAATTTGACAAAAAAAAGGATTGAGCAAGTGTTTTCACATATTCCTCAAATCCATAAAAACATAAGTTATAATTATTTTGTTTCTTCTTTTGGGAGTAATGTTCCTATAGTTGATAGAGAAAAAGCTTATGCTTTTATTAATCATATAACAAGTGCTGATATCTCTAAGGATTATTCTACACAAGTTATTGAATTGAGATTTGAAAATTATGAAAATAAAACAAAATTTGATTGGTCTTCTATTAAATGTATTTATGAAGAAAAAAATGAGGAATTACATGCATATGTTATTTCTCGAGATATAACAGTAGAAAAAGAAAATGAAATAAATGTAATTCGATCATCTCAAAGAGATCCATTAACTGGATTAGTAAATAGATTTGGTTTTTTACTTTTAGCAAATCAGGCAATATTAAATTCTACTTATAAAAATACAAATTTAGCAGTATTCTTTTTAGATATAGATAATTTTAAAGATGTTAATGATACATATGGACATATTATTGGTGATAATACATTAATAGAGGTATCAAATATATTAAAAACATTGTTTACAAATGACGATATCGTTTGCAGATATGGAGGAGATGAGTTTATTATAGTTTTAAATAATTATAGTGATATAACTCAAATAAATACGGTTTCACAGTTACTTTGTAATAGTATATCTCAGATTAAATTTCCTACTGATGAAATAAAAATATCTTGTTCAATTGGAATTTCATTGTTTCCTAAACATTCTAAAGATTTAGAAAATCTAATTATCTTTTCAGATATTGCTTTGTATCATGCAAAAAATCTTGGTAAAAATAGATTTGTATTATTTGAAAAAGCAAATAAAGACATGAAAATTTCTAATACAATAGCTAAAAAAAGAAGTCAAATATTAAACCAAGATAAATTATTTAATTTAATTTTTGAAGAATTTGAAAAAGGTGTAATGATAACTGATGCTGATACATATAAAATATTATATGTAAATAATAGATTTAGAGAAATATTGAATATTCCAAAAAGTAGAGCAATGGTATCTAGACCTTGTTTTGAAGCTTTATATAGTCATACAGGACCGTGTTTTCACTGTGATATAAAAGAGCCTAAGATTGATTATAAAATAATTTCTATAAAAGGCTCTAATTATATAAGAAAAACTAGAATGATTGAATGGGATAATCAAATTGCTTATATTACATTTTTAGATTTATACGAAAAGTAAAAAATATTCATAACAGACATTAAAAGGTGGCCATATGGAATTGAAGCAAGAAGTGGGATTCTTAGGAGTCTTTTCTATTGCAACAGGATCAATGATAAGTTCTGGTATTTTTATTTTACCAGCTTTAGCTTTTTATTATGGAGGACCAGCGTCTTCTTTAGCCTATTTATTAGCAGGTATCTTGGCTTTGATAGGCGTTCAATCAATTATTGAATTATCTACAGCAATGCCAAAAGCAGGTGGAGATTATTTTTTTATAAATAGATCTCTAGGTCCATTAATGGGTACAGTCTCTGGATTATTAGGGTGGATTGCTCTTTCTTTAAAAAGTGCTTTTGCTATTTATGGTATATCAGAAGTTATATATTTATTAACAGGTTTCCCTTTATTAATTACTGGGGCAATAATAACTTTATTTTTTGTTGGATTGAATATAGTTGGTGTAAAAGAGGCTATTAGATTACAAATTGTTCTTGTTTTTTTCTTACTACTCATTATGATTTTTTTCATATTTATCGGTGTTCCTAAAATTGAAAAGGCTCATTTTATACCTTTTGCACCAAAAGGTTATGACAAAATATTATATACAGCAGGGTTTGTTTTTGTGTCTTTTGGAGGATTACTAAAGGCCGCAAATATAGCTGAAGAAGTTAAGAATCCCAAAAAAAATATTCCTTTAGGAATGATTTCTTCAATAATTGTGGTTACTATTTTATATACTTTTACAGTTTTAATAACTACTGGTATTTTATCAAGTAATGAATTTATAAATTCACATTCTCCTATAGCAGATGCAGCAGGGAAAAGTATAGGACAATTAGGATTTATAGCAGTTACAATAGCTGCTGCATTAGCTTTTATAACTACTGCTAATGCTGGTATTTTAGCGGCAAGTAGATATCCCCTTTCTCTTTCAAGAGATGGATTATTGCCAAGTTTTTTTAGTAGAACCAATAAAGATGGTGATGTCCCAATAGTTGCTATATTAGTTACTGGTCTTATTATATTTTCATCTTTATTAATTAGCTTAGACAGTTTAGTAAAAGCTGCATCAACTGTAATTTTAACAAGTTATGTATTAACTAATATTTCTGTTATTGTTCTTAGAGAAAGTCATTTAGCAAATTATAAACCAAGCTATAAAAGTCCCTTATATCCTTTTGTTCAATTAATTTCTATAACAATTTTTACGTATTTTATTATTGATTTAGGGTCTAATTCTACAGGTTTGTCTCTATTATTTATTTTTGGTTGTTTCCTTGTTTATTATTTTTATGGAAGAAAACATTTTTCAGGCGATTTTGCTATCCTACATGTAATTAAAAGAATGATGGATGAAAGAATAACAAAGGATTTTTTAGAGGAAGAATTAAGAGAAATTGTTATAAACAGAGATAATATTGAGCAAGATGATTTCGATAGTTTAGTAAAACAAGCTTCTGTTTTTGATATTGATCATAGTGTTAACTTTGATTCATTATTAGCTATTACTGTTGGAGATATAGCTATGCAAGTAAATTTAAATGAAGCTGAAATTTATAAACGATTTAATGAAAGACAATCTGAATTGAATACAGCATTAACGCCTTTTATAGCGGTTCCTCATATTGTTACAGATGATAATTCAAATATGTTTTTAACTCTCGTTAGATGTAAAGAAGGCATCAAGTTCAGTGAAGAAGAAGATAGTGTAAAGGCTGCTTTCTTATTTGGTGGTCCCTATCAAATGAGAACTTTTCATCTAAAAATTCTTTCTTCAATTGTTTCAATAGCGGGAGAAGATGGTTTTCCAGAAATGTGGATGAATGCAAAAAGTAAAGAAGAATTAAAGAATATATTTATTCTAAATTCAAGAAAACGTTAGAAGTCTTATTCAATTATATAAATTGAAAAAAATAAAGTATTATTAAAAAAAATATAAAATATTAGTTAATTTATGATATTATTATATTGATATTATAAATCTTTAAATCTTGAACAAATTCATTATTTAAATTTGATAGGTAGGTATTTTGTATGGAATTAAAAAAGAATGTAGGCCTTTTTGGAGTTTTTTCACTAGCAACTGGTTCTATGATTAGCTCAGGTATTTTTATTTTACCTGCTCTTGCTTTTTTTTATAGTGGCCCGGCATCTTCTTTAGCCTATTTATTAGCAGGTGTTTTAGCTTTGATAGGCGTTCAATCAATTATAGAATTATCTACAGCAATGCCAAAAGCAGGTGGAGATTATTTTTTTATAAATAGATCTTTAGGACCTTTAATGGGCACAGTATCTGGATTATTAGGTTGGATTGCTCTGTCATTGAAAAGTGCTTTTGCTGTATTTGGTATATCTGAAGTCATTTATATTTTTACAGGATTCCCATTATTGATAACAGGAGCTATTATTACATTGTTTTTTGTTATATTAAACATTGTTGGTGTTAAAGAAGCTGTAAGATTGCAAGTAGTTTTAGTAATTTTTTTACTTCTAATTATGATTTTATTTGTTGGTTTTGGTATTCCAAAAATTGAAAACTCTCACTTTACTCCTTTTGCCCCAAAAGGATTTAGTACAATATTGTTTACTATAGGTTTTGTTTTTGTTTCTTTTGGTGGTTTGTTAAATGTTGCAAACATAGCAGAAGAAGTCAAAAATCCCAAAAAAAATCTTCCTTTAGGAATAATTTCTTCTGTTGTTATTGTTACCATTTTATATACATTAATAGTTTTTATAACTACAGGTATTTTAAACGGTGATGAGTTTATTAACTCGCTTTCTCCTATAGCTGATGCTGCAAATAAAAGTGTTGGTACTGTTGGTTATGTTGCTATTACAATAGCTGCTTCTTTAGCTTTTATAACTACAGCAAATGCTGGTATTTTAGCTGCTAGCAGATATCCATTATCTCTTTCAAGAGATGGATTGTTGCCTAAGTTTTTTAGTAAAACAAATAAAGCTGGAGATGTTCCAATTGTTGCAATCTTAGTTACTGGATTAATTATATTTATTTCTCTTTTAATTAGTTTAGACAGTTTAGTAAAAACAGCATCAACTGTAATTTTAACAAGTTATGTATTAACAAACATTTCTGTTGTAGTCTTAAGAGAAAGCCATTTAGCAAATTATAAACCAAGTTATAAAAGTCCTTTTTACCCTTATGTTCAATTATTTTCTATTTTTGTTTTTTCTTACTTTATTATTGATCTAGGATCAAATTCTATAGGAACAGCATTATTGTTTATTTTTATTTGTTTCCTTGTATTTTTCTTCTATGGGCGAAAACATTTTTCAGGTGACTATGCTATTCTTCATGTTATGAAACGCATGATGGATCAACGAATTATTGATACATATCTAGAAGAAGAGTTGAGAGAAATTGTCATTAATAGGGATAATATTGAACAAGATGATTTTGATAATTTAGTAAAACAAGCTTCAGTATATGATATTGATCATAAAATAAATTTTGATTCATTATTATCAATAACAGTTGGCGATATTTCTAAACAAATTAATTTAGATGCTGCTCAAATATATAAAAGATTTTATGAAAGACAAAGTGATATTACTACAGTTTTAACTCCTTTTATAGCTGTTCCTCATATAATCACGGATGATGATTCAAAAATGTTTTTGACTTTAGTAAGATGTAAAGAGGGCATTAAATTTAGTGAAGAAGAAGATAGTGTAAAGGCTGCATTTTTATTTGGAGGACCTTATGAAATGAGGACTTTCCATCTAAAGATTTTATCTTCAATTGCCTCAATAGCTGGAGAAGATGATTTTCCAGAAATGTGGATGAATGCAAGAAGTAAAGAAGAGCTAAAAAATATTTTTATATTGAATTCTAGAAAACGTTAATTTATATTTATTTGTTTACTTGAAAATGTTTTATTTATATGTTTCTCTATTTTTAAAGAGATTAAATAGGGCTCTCTTATCCTAAGGAGTTAAAATGAATACTGAAAAAGTATCGAATTATTTTGGTTCACAAGTTTTTGGCGATGATGCCATGAGAGAAAGCCTTCCAAAAGATGTCTACAAAGCGTTGAAAGACACAATAAGAAATGGGAAGGATTTGGATTTAAATATTGCTAACGCTGTTGCTCATGCAATGAAACAGTGGGCTTTAGAAAAAGGTGCAACTCATTATACTCACTGGTTTCAACCAATGACTGGTATTACAGCAGAAAAACATGATTCATTTATAACCCCAACAAAAGATGGAAAAATGTTATTATCCTTTTCAGGAAAAGAACTTGTTAAAGGAGAACCAGATGCTTCATCTTTTCCTTCAGGAGGACTAAGAGCAACTTTTGAGGCTAGAGGATATACTGCTTGGGATCCAACAAGTTATGCTTTTTTGAAAGATGAAACCTTATGCATACCAACTGCATTCTGTTCATACAGTGGAGCTGTTTTAGATAAAAAAACACCTTTATTAAGAAGTATGGAACAATTAAAAAAACAAGCTCTTCGTATTGTTAAATTATTTGGACATGATGATGTAATTAATATTATTCCAACAGTTGGACCTGAACAAGAATATTTTTTAATTGACAAAAAATTATTTAATAAAAGATTAGATTTAAAATATACTGGTAGAACCTTATTAGGTGCACGACCTCCAAAAGGTCAAGAATTAGATGACCATTATTTTGGTAATTTAAAACCAAGAGTTAGTGCATATATGCAAGAGCTTGATAAAGAATTATGGAAGTTAGGGATTTATTCAAAAACAAGGCATAATGAAGTATCTCCATCTCAACATGAATTAGCACCTGTTTTTACAACTACTAACATTGCTTGTGATCATAATCAGATAACAATGGAAATAATGAAGAAAGTTGCGGATAAACATGGATTAACTTGTTTATTACATGAAAAACCATTTGCAGGCGTAAATGGATCAGGTAAACATAATAATTTTTCATTATCGACTGAGAAAGGTGTAAACTTATTAGAGCCCGGAGATAATCCTAAAGATAATGCTCAATTCTTATTATTTTTAGTATCTATTGTTAAGGCTGTGGATGAATATCAAGATTTACTTAGAGCTAGTGTTGCTTCATGTGGTAATGATCATCGTCTTGGCGCGAATGAAGCACCTCCTGCTATCGTAAGTATGTTTTTAGGAGATGAACTTACAAGTATATTAGAAGATATCTCAGAAGGAAGAATTGCTGTTGGGGTTGAGAAAACTTCTATGGTATTAGGAGTTCATGTATTACCAGATTTTCCAAAAGACACAACAGATAGAAATAGAACCTCTCCATTGGCTTTTACTGGAAATAAATTTGAATTTAGAATGTTAGGCTCATCAATGAGTGTTTCTGATACTAATACAATAATAAACACTATAATAGCTAAAACGTTAAAGGATTTTGCTGATAAATTAGAAAATGCAGATGATTTTGAACTCGAAATGAGAAACTTAGTTAAGACAACTTATAAAAATCACAAAAGAATTGTTTTTAATGGAAATAATTATAGTGATGAGTGGCTAAAAGAGGCCTCAAAGAGAGGGCTATCAAATTTAGATTCTACAGTTAAATCTGTTTCTGCTTTTTCAAAAGAAAAAAATATTGAATTATTTGAAGAATTTGGAATATTAACAAAAGAAGAATTATTATCAAGATGTGATATAATGTTTGAAACATATGAAAAATCAATGAATATTGAAGCTTTAACGTTAATTGATATAATTAATAGACAAATATTACCATCTTGTCAGTTATATATGGGAGATTTAGCTAAAGCCTTAAATGAAACAAAATTATTAGTTTCTAACATAAGTTTGAATTCAAGCATAAATAAAATTAAAGTGATAGCTAATTATATTGAGAATTTAGAAATAAATATTAATTGCTTAAATGATTTGGTAAATACAATAAAATCTAATGATAATTTAGAACAGAGAGCATTCTCATTTTATGAAAATGTATCTCCTCAAATGGAAAGAGTGAGAATAATCTGTGATAAATTAGAATTATTAATACCAAGATCTGTTTGGCCAATGCCAAATTATGGAGATTTATTATATTCAGTATAATTAGAACTGTTGTGGAATATATAAATTTGCACAAATATTTTTTTCATTACTCATACCCATATTTACAAAGGTATTAGTTGAATTAAAAAGATAAGTTAAAGGTGAATTAGAAGGCATCCATACTTGAGTTATGTTCATGCTTTCTAATTTATTTTTTAATTCTTTTGCACTATCTATTCCCTCAACCATTGTTTCAAAAGCTATATCATTAATTACTAAAGCATATGCCTTTTCCATATTTTTAGAAACCACAACTGTTTTAAATATAGATTGCAGAGTATTCCAGGAAAAACGGTCTCGATCAAGGGATCCAAATTTTTCAGTTGCATTATTATAAATATTAGAAATATCACATTTTTCATCAATTACAGAGTTATATTTATTGCCTTTTATTTTTTGAACAACAACTTTTGATGAATAATAAAACCCATGCTTTTCAAAAAAAGGGTTAAAAGATGGGTTTAGTGTTAAAATCTTGCCTTCTTCCTTATGTGCATAATTTAACAAAGAAGTTAGATATCCTTGATTTCTTAGTGGTTCAATAGTTGTTGCTCCAACAATGTATGCAACGTCTGTTGTATTCATTTCTCTAGTAAAAGAAAATTGTAAACAGTGGATTGTTGATAATATAGTGTCTTTATCTTTTATAATATAACAATTATCAATTTCCCAACGGTGGTCAAAAAAATTATTTATAAATTTTTTTTCATTATTAAAGGAATCACTCCATATTTTTTTAAGTTGAGGTATATCTGATTTTGTTGCTTTTGTTATTTTCATGTGGAAAATGTATTAGTTTTTGCTATAATAATCAATAAATCATTAATAAACTTTTAAGGATAATATTTTGAATAATATAGATGAACAATTAGAGAGTTATTATATTCGAGAAAATTATTATTTAGAACATAATAATTTAAAGAAGAATACTTCACGCTATAAGGCGAACTTTATTAAATTTAGAAATAATAGAGATGATCAATTAAGTAAATTTATATTAGATGCTAAATTATTATTAAATTTATCTTATGAAGAAGATTTACATATTAAAAACCCAAGATTACGAAATAGATGTGTTCAATACCATTATTTAGAAAAGCATGAGTTAAAAGCTTATATAGGTTATCGAACACAAATAAGACAAAATATTATTCCACAAAATCCTCAATTCTCTTTCTTAGTAATATATCTTATGGAAATAATTAATGATGTATATTCTTGTGATTTTGAATATAAATTACAATTAGTTAAGAAGGTTGAAACTTTAACAAAACAAACAAAAAGATATCGAGATCTTTTTAAGGAAGCTTATGAAATATTATTTTTGCAAAATGATAATATAATTTCATTAGAGAATTTTAGAATAAAATATAATGTTCCTTCAGTTTTTGAAGATTATAGTTTTGATAAAAATATATTTGATGACTTTAAATTTATTTATGAAACAAGTATTTCTGAAATTGAGGCTAATGAAATAGATAAATTTTTGATTAAAGATTCTTATAAAGAAATAATCACTAAAGTTATAGAGAGAAATTTGAATTTCAATTTTTATGGTACAGATAGAGAATTAGAGAATGCATTAAATATTTTTTATGAAAAAACAGTATTCTCAATAAATAAATTATATTCTTTTTTTCCTTTAAGTAAAAAATATTCATTTTATAATGATAAAGGAGAAATGCTATTATTAGAAAATGGAATATTAGAAAAGAGAATTAAACCCAATTTTAAAAAATATACTGTTAATCTCTTTTTTAAAATATTAAGAGATACCTTTAGGAATTTATTAAGAGATGATATTAATATTTTTGAAGGAAACCCAAATAGTTCATATTTTTATAGAAATCATTATTTGGAATATCCAGAAGCAAGAAAAATGATGAAAGATATTGTAAATGATTGGATATTAAAAAATGAATATTGTATTAATGCATATAATAAATCAATCGAACAATTAAAGTATGACCACAAGAAAAAATTCTTTAATTTAGATATAGAAGATATTCAAGCAGTACGAAATGATAGTGCTAAAATACAGAATAAGATAATAATTGAAGACGAAAATGAAGTTATAAGGTATCAAAATGAAGATATTGACCCAAAAGAATACTTTAAGAAAATAAAAGAAAGACATGATAATGATACAATTATTAATAAAACAGACGAGATAGAAGATTGTGATGATTCAAAATCAATGTATATTAATTTTATTAAAGCATTAGATGATTCTGAGAAGAGTGTATTAAATTTTTTGATAATGGGCTTAATTGAAGAAGCTGAAATAGTAGCAACAAATAATAATATGATGCTATCATTGATAATTGAAAAGATAAATATTAAAGCTGTAGAATATATTGATGATATTGTAATTGAAGATAATGAAATTATAGAGGATTATAGAGAATCTATAATGTTAGCTTTTTAAAAGGGATATATATGAAAGAAGAAGTAAAATTTAAAATTCCACCAAAAAGAATTTCTAATAGTTTAATGAATTCTTTGCGAGGAGGAGTTGTTCCAAGAGAAGGTGCCGAATATATAGCCGTAGGGAGAAGTGAAGAAATAGAAGCGATTTTAAATGATATTGAAATCATTGAAGATGGAGGTTCTACGTTTAGATTTATTGTAGGTCCTTTTGGAGCTGGAAAAAGTTTTCTTTTTTCTATAATTAGATCTCATGTTACAAAAAAGGGATTTTTAGTAATGGATGCAGATTTTTCTCCTAGTAGAAGATTAATGGGATCTAAAAACGAAGGACTTTCAACTTATCAAGAGTTAATTAAAAATTTATCTTCTATGGCAAAACCTGCAGGAGGTGCTTTATCTCTAGTCTTAGATAGATGGATTAATGAACTAAATTTTGATGCTAAAAAACATAATATCGATGATGAAAAACGAAAATCATATGTTATTAATCAAATATATAATAGATGTAGTAGCATTCGCGATTTAACGCATGGTTTCGAATATGCTAAATTACTAGAACTATATTATATTAGTTATGAAGAAAATGATAATGAATTAAAAGATAATGTTTTAAAATGGTTTAGAGGTGAATATAGTAGCAAAAGAGAAGCAAAAAAAGAATTAGGTATAAATATTATTATTGGGGATGATGATTGGTTTGATTATATAAAAATATTTGCAATATTTATTAAGCAAGCTGGATATAAAGGTCTTTTATTACTTTGTGATGAAATGATAAATTTGTCAAAAATTACTAATAGAATATCTCGTGAAAATAATTATGAAAAATTATTAAATATATATAATGATACTCTTCAAGGAAAAGCAAAGAATATGGGTGTTATAATGGGTGCTACTCCACGAAGTCTTGAAGATAACCGGAGAGGTGTATTTAGCTATGATGCTTTAAAAAGTAGGCTATCAAAAGGTTCTTTCTATGATGAAAATATGAAAGATTTATTATCTCCTATAATACATATTAAAAAACTTGATAAAAGTGAATTATTTGTATTGCTTGAAAGGTTAAGTATTTTACATTCTTCTCTTTTTAAATATGAACTAAAGATAAGAGAAGAAGAAATTCAAGAATTTTTATTTAGTGAATTTAATCGAATTGGTGCAAATGATAAAATAACACCAAGAGAGATTATAAGAGATTTTATTGAAATTCTAAATTTATTACATCAAAATTCTAATCAAAGTATATCCTCCATTATAGAAAAAAATAATTTTCAATTTAGCAAACCGATGAGTGAAGATGAAGAAGACTTTGTAGATGATGAATTTGCTAATTTTAGTATTTTTTAGTTGGTGATTATGGATTATTTTGAAAACTTAGCACCTTATATCCAGGATTATATTTATGATAAGAAATGGATTGATTTTACCGATATACAAAAAAAAGGATTTACTGAAATATTAGAAACAAATAACAATGTTATTTTAGCAAGTCCAACGGCAAGTGGTAAAACTGAAGCTGCATTTTTTCCTATACTTACAAATTTATATAATAACCCTAGCTCTTCAATTAGTGTTCTATATATAAGTCCATTGATTGCGCTGATAAATGATCAATTTGAAAGACTATATGATTTGTTTGATTTAGAAGAAATTCCTTTAGTAAAATGGCATGGTCAAAGTTTAAGAGCTCCAAAACAAAATATAATAAAAAATCCAAGTGGGGTGATTCAAATAACCCCTGAATCATTAGAAGCTTTATTAATGCGAGAAGGTAAAGATATATTTAAACTTTTTTATGATTTAAGATATATTGTAATTGATGAATTACATAGCTTCATGAGTAACGAAAGAGGATTACAAATTTTATCTTTAATCTCGAGGATTGAATCTATAATTAAGAAAGAAATTAGAATTATTGGTTTGAGTGCTACTTTAGGTTCTTATGAAGAAGCTGCTAAATATATTGGAAATTGTAATTCAAAAAGGACGAGTATCTGTATTGGAAGAGAAAGAGAAACTCCATTAAAATTAAGTGTAAGTGAGTTTAATTATTATTCTTCAAAAGATGAAAGTGATGGTGTTGTTGCAATACAACAGCCAATTCTAAAACAAATTTATAAATTAACTAATCAAAAAAAAAGTATTATATTTTGTAACACAAGAAAAGATGTAGAAGCGATTACTTCTGGTCTAAAAGACTTAGTAATAAAAGAAAATAGTCTTTTAGAAGTATATTCTCATCACGGATCTTTATCAAAGACAAAAAGAGATGAAACAGAGGAAGCTTTAAAAAATAATGATAATATCTGCGTTGGTGCAACAGTTACTCTTGAATTAGGAATTGATATTGGTGAACTTGATTTAATCCTTCAAGTTGGCTCTTCTTTTAGTGTATCTTCTTTTGTTCAAAGATTAGGAAGAAGTGGAAGAAAAGGTCAGGATAGGATAATGGTATTTTTATTAAAGAAATATGATTATCTTTTTAAAAAAGATCCTCTTTATTTCCCAATTGATTTAATCAAAAATATTGCAATTATTGAATTATATATAAAAGAAAAATGGATTGAATCAAATCATAATTTTAAATACTGCTATTTTTTATTAGTTCATCAAACAATATCTATAATTAAATCATTTGGAGCTTTGTCTCCAAGTACATTAGCTAGGAATATTTTATCAATAAAAATCTTTAAGGATATTAGTTCTCAAGAGTATAAAGAAATTCTATTAAATCTAATTGAGTTGGATATATTAGAAGTAATGGAAGATGAATCAATAAATTTAGGAATGAAAGGGGATAAACTATCTAATTTTTATGATTTCTATGCTGTGTTTAAAAGTGAACAAGAAATGTTAGTAAAATATCAAAATAAAATTATTGGATCTGTAAGTAAAGATTTAAATATTGGGGATAGAATAGTTCTTTCTTCTATAAAATGGAAAATTATTGATAAAGATATTGAAAAAATGGAATTAATAGTTACTAATGACGGTGTTGGAGGAAGAGCAAAATGGGATGGAGATTATTTTAAAAATACAGATATAAAAATATTACAAAAGATGAAGGAAGTTTTATCAACAGAAATTCAATATCCTTATTTAAATAAAACTGCTACTAATTATTTACAAATAAGTAGAGATAGGTTTAAATCATTAAATTTAAATAAAGTCGTAATAATAAAACAAGATTCATCAACATATAATTTATATACTTGGTTAGGTTCAAGAGAAGCGAGAGCATTATCAATAATGTTAAATCATAAAGGATTTAGAAATAGTCCTGTAGATGATTTAATTATCACAATAGAAAAACCTCATATTAAATATGAGCAAATAATTAAAGTTTTAAATGATATTGCAAATGATAAAATTCCAGATATTTCTGATATTAAATTATCAAAAAGTGATGTTTATGATAATTTTAAATTTGATAAGCTTTTGCCATTTAAATATGCTAAAAAACAGTTTATTGACTATGCTTGTGATTTTGAAAATATGCAAAAACATCTAAAACTAATTCTAGTAAATGATAATCTTTATTATTCGATATATTAACTTATAATAGCATAAATTATTATTTTAATTTCAATAATAGATGTTATCTTATAAATTAGGCTATTATATACAAATTTATTGTTTTTGTTTTAATCCCAATTAACATCATGATCATGATCATTTATATCTCTTAATACTTTACAAGGATTTCCTACAGCAACAACATTTCTTGGAATTGATTTTGTAACAATACTTCCAGCTCCAATGATTGAATTTTCTCCGATTGTTACACCTGGCATTATTATTGCTCCGGCTCCAATCCAAACATTATTTTCTATACATACAGGTAGATTATATTGAGCTTGGTTTTTGCGTAAATTTGGATTTATTGGATGAGTTCCTGAACAAATAATTACATTTGGAGCTATTAGTACAAAATCTCCAATTGTAATATATGTATCATCTACAAGTGTTAAATTAAAGTTCGCATAAAATCCTTTACCAATGCTGACATATTTTCCAGCCCAGTTAGCATTGAATGGCGTTTCAATATATGCATCATCTGCTATGTTTTTAAACATTTTTTTTAATAATTGTGATTTCTTTTCCGCTTTACTTGGCGGAGTATGATTATATTCAAACAAAATATCTAATCTTTTTATTTGTTCTTTAAATAATTCAGAATTATTACATTGGTATATAGAACCATTGTGCATTTTTTCTTTAATTTGTTTTATAGTAAGTTCTGTTTTCATTTAGTTAATACCTCAAAAGTCTTTATATATTCTTGTGGAGCTCATTATATTTATTTAACTTTACTTCAGAAATTTATACAAATCAATAAATTATATATTTATGAAAGATGATTATAAACTTTAATTTGTATTTGATTGACCTCCTCACTTTGGCACATTATTATTGAATAATGAAAGATGAAGAAAAAAAATCAATTAAACTTGCAACTAATCTAGGTGAAAAGGCTGATGAAACTCAAATTGAAAAGATGGAAAATAAATTACCATCTATGAAAAGAGGTCCAATTGCTAAGATTTGGGATAAAGTAATGGATATATATGAAGGATTTAAAAGTGAAGAAACACCAAATAGTATTAAGTTATTATTAATTGGAGCTTTATTATACTTAGTTCTTCCTATTGATATTGTTCCTGATATGATTCCCTTTGGAGGGTTGGTGGATGATGCAACAGTTTTAACTTATGTTTGGACAAAATTAACTAAAATTGCAAAGCTAGGAGCTAAGATTTCTAAGCCTTTAATTGAGGAAAATGTTAATATAAAGATACAAGAATCAATAAAATATGCTTATAAAAAAGCATTTGAGTATGCAAAAGTTAAATTAGAGGAATCTTTAAAAAATCAAGCAAATAGAGTAATAAAGAATAGTTTAATAAGTTTATCTTTATTTATTATAGCAATAATATTTTTATCTTATAATACAAAAGAAAGCGTTTTGTTTTCTTCATTAATTATATTATTTTTAGTAGTTAAAAATGTATTTACTTTTCTAAAAAATTTGCCTGTAGTATTAAAATTTATTAAAATTTTCATAAAAGAAAGAAATATAGATTCCACTATAGAAATATATTTGAAAACTTCTTATTCCTTTATTACTCCTATTGAAGAATTTAAAAATAAATTAACTGTATTTAATGATATTCCTAATTTAAAAGACCTTATAATTTTGCAAAGAAAAGCTCTTCGAAAAACTATAATACAAGTATTGATAACTATAATATTAGCTATTGTTTTGGCTTTTATATTTAGAAGAATTTTAATTTATAACTCAAATTATAATTTTATTGAATTAATAAAATTACCCTTTATAAGTTTAATTAATATTTTTAGATAAAATATATTATATATTCATTCTCTTTACTTAATTAACTTATTTGGGATAAGATCCATCTTAAAACTGTTTGGTATTAACAATAGTATAAAGGGTTAATCAAGGGGGAGTTGTAATTTAAGTGATAATAAAGAAATCACGAATGCTTTCCTTATTATCTAATTATTATAATCTTTTAAATTGTCTTTTTTTATACTATGAACAAAAGAGTGTCTATTGTCTGAATTTATAGTAATTTGTACACTATTAATATATGGTTCCACTAAATTTACTTTATCCATTGGTGTTACAACCATTAATTGTAAATCCATTTTTTTAAATAATTCCATAGCATATCTACTATTTTCATCATCACTTTTGCTAAAAGCTTCATCTACAATTACAAATCTAAAGGCCCTCGAACTATTTTCAAAGTTAAATACATCAAATTGATGAGCAATGGCAGCAGCTAATATCGTATAAGCTAATTTAGCTTTTTGGCCTCCTGAAATGGCTGAACTATCTTTATAATATCTTGCTTGTTGGTTATTTTCACTGTAATATTCTTCAACTCCAAATTGATACCAATTTCTAACATCTAAAACTTTTATTGCAAATCGTTCATTTTCTTTTAAACTTTGAACAAGTTCATCAACACCTCTGATAAAATTATTATTTATAACTTCTCTTTCTTCATCACTAAGGTTTTTATCTTTTAAAGTAGGTAGTGCATTATGTAGTATTGTTTTAAATTTTCTAATTTCTTTATCTTTTGTTGATTCAACACTAATTCTAATTTTAGTTTCAGGTTTTTTTTGGTAAATTAAACTATTTAAACTATCATTTAAGTCAGAAATATTTTCTTTTATTTTTCTATTCCATTCTTTTAAGCTAGAGTTTAAATCTATAATATCTTGTTGAATTTGTCTTGTTCTTAAATTGGAAAATTGTTCTTTATATTTTGGAAGAGAATCTGTTTTTAATTTTTCAAGCATTAAATCAAATAATTCAATTGCTGCGATATCATTTGTTAAATTATTAGTATCATTAGTCCAAGATGGATATTCGCTTATTATTGAAGCTTTTGGATTAATAAATTGGTTCATTTGAGATAAAAGCTCTTTTTCAGTTTTATATAATTGATTTGCGTTCTCTTTGATTTCCTTATTCAATAATGATTCAATTTTATCACTGTAATATTTTACTTCTTTTGTATCTGAAAAATCATTTGGAAGATTGTATTCTATTATCATTTGAGAAATAGGTTCAAAAAATGATGTTAAATCTTGATCAAATAATATAGTATCAATTTGATGTTTATAAGCTTCTTTATTAGCTAGAGAAGATTTTAAACCTCCTAATTGTTGATTTAAATTATCTATTTTTAGATCAATTTCTCTCTTTTTATTTTCTAAATTAAATTCATTTTCTCTTAAAACATCTAAATCTGCTGAAGAGTCTTTTAATTCTAATAGTTGTTGGTCAATGTTTTTTATTTGTATAGAATATTTATTGATATCAATAGAAGTATAAGATGAAAATTCTGATAGATATAAATAAGATGATATTAGTTTATTAGTTCTTTTTATTTTTGATTCTTGTTGTTTTATATCAATTTCAATTGTATGAATTTGTTCTAATAATTCATTTTTTTTATTAGTTAATCTTATTATTTTTTTATCAGTTTCCCATCCAATTACATGAAAATCTTCTTTTTCATGTGTAATTGGTTTCATAAAACAATTATCTATATTTAAAAGAGCATTTTTATTAAAAGTATAATTGCAAGAATATATATTAGTATTATCAAATTGGTATTCAAAATTCTTTCTTAAATATTCAACAATGAATGGTTTAAACGCATAATCTTCTTTTACTTCAATCATTAAATTAGAATATGTGTTGGCAGTTTCGCTATTAAATATAATTTCATCATCATCTTCAAAAAAGCTTAATTGATCTTTATCTTCTCCATTAATAATAGTTTTTTCTAAAATATTTTGTAGAATAATAATTTTTATATCTTTTCTTAAATTAATTGTTTCAAGATAATTTGCCACTTTAATCGCATGCTGAGGTTGCACTAATAAAGATAATGCAAAAGGTCTAATTAAAGCATCAATGGCAAAAGATTTATCTAAATAGTTTTCTTTTATTCTAATCACTTCACCTAAATAAACTAATTCATCAATATTTATAGAGGTCGCAATACTAATATCTTTTCTTAAATTTAAGTAATAAAGAGGAATATTACTATTTATATCATTTAATGCTAATAATTGATTATCTATATCTTCAATTTTTGAAGATAAGTTGTTTCTAATTGAAATTAATTCATTTTTATCATCTTCTTGACTTATTATCTTGTCTTCAATGATATTGATTTTATCAGAACAATTATTTTTTATTGCGACAAATTCTTTTTCATTTTTTGGGAAAGTAATATCTAGAATATTAATATTATTTTTATAAGTATTAACTTGATTTTCGATGTGATTAATAGTATTGATTAAATCATTTCTTCTTATAGATAACTCTTCTATTCTAGAATTTCTAGCATCTGAAAACAATGTTTGATTTAATTCTTTGATATTTTCCTCAATAATATCTCTATCTTGTTTATATGCTTTTAATTGTATTTTTTCATTTTCTAAAACTTTTGATAATTCTTTTATTTCTTCTTTAACAATTTTTAAAGAAGTTTGAGCTTCCCAAACCTTTAAATATTTATCTTTAATTAACTCTTTCTTTTCTTTTTTTGTAGAAAAGAATTGGAAAGACGAATATGAATTAATAATATTTTCTAACATATTAATTTGTAATTCTTCTTTATCAATTTGATTTTTTAATATTTGAAGATTGTTATAGTTTTTTGATATATTGGTAAAAATATCAAAAGAATCATTTTCATCTAGCATTTTGTCTCTGATAAAACCATTTATATCATGAAGGTCTTTCATTCCAACGGTTTGAGAGAAAATTTTAATCGCTTTATCTCGATATCTAAATCCAAATTTTTTTGAGAAATCGTGACTATAGCGTTTAAATGTATCATATGTAGTTATTTCTAATTCACTGAAAGCTTTTTTTATATCAAATATCCAATTCTTTGTAGGGTTGAATCCAACTTGTTTATCATTAAGCATTTCAAGAGTTAATTCTCCCTCTACAATAAAATATTGTCTCTTTAATGATCCATTAGAAGAAAAATATCGAAATTGCATTAATGTGATTGAATTTGCAGCTGTTTTATTTGAAAATATGGCAGATAAGATACTGTGAGTACTTTTATCTCTTAGTGTTTTTTTATTTGCAATATAATCATCTTCTGATTTTTCTGTTGAATAAGCCCCAAGAACATAGCTTTCTTCTGTTCTTCCATTTCTACCATCATTACCACTAGATAGATTATAAGTTCTATCGTTTGTTGGAACTAATAAAGTTAAAAGAGCGTCAACAAGGGTTGTTTTTCCAGAACCATTACTTCCTGTTAAAAGAGTATTTTCTTCATCAACATTAAGATTAACTAGATGATTATCAAAAGTCCCCCAGTTAAATAGTTGAAATTTCTTAAGTCTATATCCACTGTGCTTGATTCCAAAGTTGAATTCTAAGTTTTCATTTTTCATAAATTTTAATTCTCCCCTTTGTTTTCAAGCATTTCTTTAAATTCTTTTAAAAAAGATGCGCTTACTTTTGCTCTTATTATATTTCTGATTAAATATTCTTTATCATTATTGATAATCAAATTCTCATCTGAAGTATTAACTCTTTTTATTAAACTCATATTTGCAATATAATTTAAATTGGTTGAAATTAAGTCTCTAAATTTTACTTTATCGGAAGTTTCTTTGTAATATGGTTCAATTAAATCTACAATATCACTTTCTTTTAAAATCAAGTTTTCGCTATTTAAATTTTCTATTTCAAATTTATCTAATTCTTCTCTTAAAATAACTAATATTAATGAAGCTTCATATGTTAGAGGATGTCTCTTTAATAGTCTATTAAAGTTATTTATAACATTCCCATCTTCATCTTCTATTTGTTCTAGATAAGAATAGTCAATTTCATCACTGTAGAATAATTTTAATCCAATGATATTAAAATAAGAATTAATTTCTTTATTCCAAAGTCTTAATCTTTCAAATAAATCTTTATTATCTTCTTCGAATATCGGTCCTTGTAGTAAACGGACGCAAATATCGCTCCATTGTTTAGTATTTGTAAAATTATTGTCATTCATATCTAAGTTCCACCTTTGGTATTAAAAAGGATAGGGTTGAATTATCACTATTATTGAAAGTAATGTTTTCCACTTTAGTATCATCTATTATAGCCCAATTTGATTTGTAAATTAATGAAAGATAAGTTAGTGTTTCTGATAATCCAAACTTAATTTTATATTTATTAATAATATCTTGCATAGAAAAAATTAAATGATTTTTATGAATATAATTGTAATATTCTTCTATGTTTTTTCTTATTTCTTCCTCGTTAACATAAATGTCAATTATCAATTGAGATAAGTCAATTTTTGGTATTTCGGGTTTTACATAATTTGTTGTAGAGTTTGAGTTTTCATAGTTAATTAACTCTAATGGTCTAGCCATATCATTATTAATATCGACATTCCCATCCATTATTAATATTTGTTGTTTATAAGGGATATCAGATTTCTTTTTCACACTAAGACTTTTTATTTCTTTAGTTAAAGATGAAATATAGTGATACTCTGGGCTTGTTTTTTTTGTAATAACTTTTTGAAGTTTTTCAGATAATAATCTGTTTTCTTCTAATATACTTTTCCCAGCTTTATACAAAGTTTCTTCAAAAGTGTTATAAAATTCATTATCAAAATGTTGATTAGGTAACTTTGAGCTAATTCTTGTAATTTTATTTTTAATAGCTTCTTTATCTTCACGATTACATAAATAAAACCAAAAAGAATTAAAACTTTCTGCTTGAGGTGTTTTCTGCAATTCTTCACTTTCGTCTAAAATATGAGAGAGAATTGTACCTCTGTTTTCTGTAGCTTCTAATTGCTTTTTGCAAAGATTTGAAAATAATTTATGGTTATTGTCCCTAAGTTGTTTAAAATCATTTATCAAAGATTTTGAAACATTATTCAGAGAGTCAATCCTTTCTTTTACTTGAGTATGTGAATATGTTTTGACTTCTCCTGTTTCTTGTATTGATTTTATTTCTTTTTCAATTTCAGCTTTCTTTTTTTGTAAATCGTTAATTCTAGATTGTGGATTTGTTGTTGTGTTATGATCAAGCTCGTTTATACGATCTATAATTTCAATGAATTTAGATTCTGTTGCAACAAAATTATTGTTTATATTTTCTATTTCTTCAAAATATCTAAATAATCTGTCAACTGGAGTAGCAATATCGACCATTTCGATATTATTCTCATTGTAGTATCTAAATATAAAATGATAGTCAGGAGAAGACCATTTTTTTGTTAAGTTTAAAGCTTTATCATAGTTATCGATTTCAATGCTATAAGAATTATCATCATCATCATCGAATTCATCTAGGTTGTTAAATTGGTTTAAATAAATAGCTAATTTTTGTAAAAAATATTTTTGTTCAACTCCAGTATCACTAGAATCCTGTTTAAATATTTTATATAAGAATGATAAAATAAAAGGTGCATTTTTTTTTGTTAATAATGTTAATCCACTATCATTATTAATAAGCTCTTTTATTCTATTAATATCTGAAAACAAGGTGCTCTCCAACTTTTTTTTAATTATTTTATCATATCAAATTACTATTTTCTATATATAATTAAAAATTGAATATCATAAAAAAAGGGTGATTATAAAATCACCCTAATTTTGTCTCTTTTACTTTATTATTATATATATTTTTTGGTTTTATTTATTATTGGATAGAATATTCAATTCTAACGTTACTTTCATA
>NPIF01003060.1_pt2 | contig 73138 bp, 63 predicted proteins | sample 8637461 | NCBI WGS metagenome assembly NPIF01 (sample SAMN07420641, study PRJNA396082) | bioreactor metagenome | isolation source: sample BR12 brine-fed electro-methanogenic bioreactor BR | place: Japan: Kochi | collected 2016-12-09 | reverse complement strand
CAACTCATGTCCGCTCTGTGCGCAAATGCGCCAGCTGACTGCCCACACCAAACGAATACCCTCCGGAGTCACACAACCCCCTGCCCCACCACCTTCCGGCTCTGCTCAATCAGATCGAGCAGGGTGTCCGCGTACCGGCTCGCGCGTTCTGAATCCATCCAGCGCGCGTAGTCGATCTGGCTCAGATTATCCTGTTTCCCGAGCAGCCAAGAGGAATCAATGTAATCAACAATCAACGGCTCGTTGTCGTTCAGAAACGCCTCAAGCGCTTGCTGTGCAGATGACAGGCCGCCTTCAGCCAGCTGGCCAGCAGGTCGGTTGAAGCGGAAGTTGTCGATCAGTTGTTCCAGCGTCATCGTCAGGCCGGGATGCTCTTCGCGCAGCGACATGAACTGTCGCATGAGTGATTCCAGGCGCGCTTTGGCATCGTTGATCAGGTTCTGACGGATATCATCGGGCTGGCTGTTGAGGTAGTCGACACCCTGCCAGGACAGTTCACGCAACGTGCGACTGTTCGTCCCCGTTTCCCAGGGCTCAAGGCCGTATTGCTGATATACTAGTTGTTCGGCACGCCGGCCATTGGCCTCGATTTTTTGCCATTCCAGACGGTTTCGTGGAAATTCGTCCAGCTGAAGTTGCTTGTTTGCGATGGATTCAAGGCTGAGGCTGTGTTGCGCCACAAAGGCTTCCAGACGATCCTGTTGCGGATGCAGGCTGCCATCAGGCAGTTGGCCAACAGGATCACCATGTTTGATGTTATCGAGCAGATCCTGAAGGTTAACCTCGGGCTCCAGGTCCGACAGGGCACTGTAAAACTGATCCCTCATTGGCTGATACAGGGTTTGATAGGACTGAATCAATGCCTGTTTGTCGCTGTGATACAGCTGACCGGAAACAGCATTTTTCAACATGTTCGCGTCGCCGATTCTCAAGCCAATTTCGATCATGCGGTGTGACAGATCGGCGTACGCCTGCGGATCGAATGTCTCATTGGCCCTATGGTGTGCAGTAATATCGTTAAACACCATGAAGCGGGACAGGTCATCGCTCAGACCGCCGGCACCGTCTCGGTTCAGTTGATATACCGCTGTATTGGTCAATGCATCGCTGCGTTCCCGAGCTCCTTCCAGCCCGGCGTAACGATGCATCTCAATGACCTGATCAACCGCTTCAGAGCGGGATATCTGCTGTTGATCCAGCCAATCCCCCAGGTGATCGGGCACCTGCTTCAGGTTCTCATAATGCTCCAGCATCGTTTCGATGTCGGACTGGTTGTCCTGCCAGAATTGATTCAGGCGTTCCTCTTTGGCAAGCCGCGTACCGTCAGCATTTTCACTGGGATGACGCCCGGCCAAAGCGTTCTCGGCCAGTTGATCAAGCTCCACCGAGACGGGAAAATCCTCGTCCAGCGTTTCGGCCAACCGGTATGACAGGGTGAAATAGTCATCCAGATAAGCACCCGCGTAGCCGCGCCGCTGGGCAACCATCTGTTCAAGATAGCTGGCGGCTTCAACGCCGGCGGGAGCGGCTTCCATCAAGGCCCACCACTGATTGTTGGCCTGCTCACTCCACTGGGTAATTTCGAAGCGCTGCAGGCCCTCTTCTGTCATCATCGCAAGCGTCGTCGTGTACTCCCCGACCAACCCCTGGGAGACCAGATCATTGATCTCTTTGTGAATTGCAGTCCGCGCCTGAATTTGGCTCGGTGTGCTGTTCGGGATTAACGATGTGATGGAGATACTCACTCTGACGTCCTCTGCCTGCGTGATAAATACTCAAAAGCCGGATACACAGCATTAATCAGCAACGAATGTACCAACCCCGCATTTCCAGAGTGGTTTCAACACGTTCAGCGATGGATACAGAACGAAGGGATAGGCAGAACCGGCAGACGCTTGCCGATCTATTTCTCTGGTATGAAAGCCTGGCGGCAAAACGCAGCCCACGCCACGGACAGGCTCACGCGCCATGCCTGCAGCATGACGGCGCTGAGGTTCAGAAGGGCCACCACCAGGGTGAAGATTTCAGGCTGTGCCTGCAGCTTCTGAGCTGCTCGCCATACATCCGGGCATTGGCGTCCACCTTTCGGGCAACGCTGACCAGCCAGCCCTTGCTGTTATAGGTTTTACGTTGCCAGCCTCCGTGCCCTTCGTGGTACGCCAGATACTGGTTGTAGGCGTCCCACTTGGAGATGCCCAATGTTTTTTGCGACACGTCGGCATACCAGCCCATGAAATCGACCGCATCGTCGTAGTCATCACGGTCGGCGCCCCAGTTGCCAGTCTTGTCCTTGTACCAGTCCCATGTCTCGTCCTTTACCTGGGCATAGCCATATGCACTGGATACTCGCCACCACATGGGGATGCCGAGGAAGCTGTCGCGAGGAGGAGCGGCATTGTGCCTGAAGCTGGATTCCTGCCGCATGATGGCCAACTGCACCTGAATTGGCAGGCCATACTTTTGCTCAACCGTCAGAGAGGCATCAAACCAGTCGGGCTTCTCGCGAAAGATCCGGCAGGCATTTTCCACATTGGATGGCGGCGTGGTCGCACAGGACGCCAACAAGAGAGGGAACATCAGAAACAAACAGATTCTTTGCATACGTACACCAGCAACCGGATGAGCAGTTAAAACCGCTTCTGATACCGGTGGCAATAAGGCGTCTTGCCCGTGCGCACGTAGTAGTCCTGATGGAACTCTTCGGCACGCCAGAACGGTGCCATCGGCAGCACTCGCGTCACCACGTCCAGCCCCTGATTCTCCAATTGCGCAATCAGTTTTTCACTGATGCCGCGCTCTTCGTCATCCTGCACGAAAATGGCAGACGCATATTGAGGTCCGATATCAGGCCCCTGACCGTTTTCCTGAGTCGGGTCGTGAATCTCAAAGAACAGTTTGGCCAGTGTTTCGAAATCAACTTTTGCCGGGTCGTACAGCACTTCCACGGCCTCAAGATGACCGGTCTGCTTGCCGCAGACCTGTTCATAACTGGGGTTATCCACATGGCCGCCCATGTAACCGGACACAACCGACACCACACCGGGTTGCTGCTGCAGCAGGTGCTCAACCCCCCAGAAACAGCCGCCGGCAAAATAGGCGGTTTTCAGGGTGCTGCCCTGCTGTTGTGCCAGTTCTTCGGCACTGAGGAAGTCCATGGAGATGGAATTGACGCAATGGCGCACGTTCTTCCGTGTCAGCATTTCGCCTTCAAATACGTGTCCCAGGTGACCGCCGCAGTTGGCACACAGGATCTCCGTCCGCCGCCCGTCCGCATCCACCTCTCTGCGAACGGCGCCTCCAATTTCATCATCAAAGCTGGGCCAGCCGCAGTGCGAGGGGAACTTGTCTTCAGAGCTGTAGAGGTGCGCCCCACACTGTTTGCAGGCATAGACACCGGTTTCAAAATGCTCGTTGTACTGGCCGGTGAAAGGTCGCTCCGTCCCCTTTCTGATGATGACGTACTCTTCTTCAGGGGTCAGCTTTTTGTAGGACATATTCTACCTCGGCACGGGAAATTGTGTGTTATTTTGCCGTTTCTTTCAGCAGCCACTGCTTGATGACGTCGGCCATCTCGGCACTCAGACTCGAGAACGCGTCGACGACATCGGCCAGCTCACTGCTGTCGGCAGGGCGGCTGAGATCCAGCGAGGTTTCAGCCAGGATGGCACGCCCATTGGCTTCTACCAGCTGCAGGTGGCCGCGGATCACAACCGTGGGCACCCCTTGATGATATTCGGTCTGAAAGGCGTCCAGTCGGGATACCAGCACGCGGTCCGCTGCCAGACGCACTTCGTCTCCGCTGATCTGACTGAAGCGGCTGTCCCGCTGCAGGGCCGAAATCAGCTGATCTCGCCACAGCTCCGGTATCGCACTGTTCCAGCGAGCGCCCGCATATACACTTGGGGGCTTGCCTTGCGGTACCACCAGCATGTGACGGCCATTGAGCAGATCCGGGGTTTGGGGGCGCAGTACTCTCAGGCTTTCCACCTGTACGCTTTGACCCGCGACGGCGGGTGCAGGTTCCAGCGTCCAGCTCTGTACCGGCTCAGTCGAGGGCAACCAGCTACAGCCTGCTACGCCCAATGCCAGCAACCCCGTCAACAACAGATGTTTCATATACACACTCTCCCTCACGGTGTGAACTCAGGTGCAGGCGGGCGCCCGGTCAGGTATGCGGCCGGGTCTTCCTCCAGTCTCGACAGTATGCGGTTCAACGTTCCCAAACTGCGTTGCAGCTCCTGCATGACCGGGCCGATCTCAGCCATTCCCTGCAGGCCGTTGTCCAGTGCGCTCGCATTGCGGCTCAGCAGGCGCTCCAGCTGTTCACCGCTCTGCGCCAGCGACTGCATCGCCCTGCGCCCATCCACCACCATCGGCGCCCCCTGATCGGACAGCAGCCGGTCGGCATGGCTGATCAGTTGGGTCGCGGCCTGCAGAACCTTTTGTGCCTCTTCAGCCGTTGTGCTCAGGTTGTCCAGCGTCTCACCCACCCCCGATCTGGATTCGACCAGCTCCTCGGACACCTGCTCCAGGTTATGGATAATACGACCAATGCGGTCGATGTTTTCCGGTGACAACAATTCAGCCCCCTGCTCTACCAGTTCGTTCACACCGGTGAGCAGCGCTTCGCCGTTACCCAGCAATGCCCCGATCGGTGATGGATCGGCCTCGATCACCGGCGGTCCTTCCTTTGGCCGCTCCAGTGCGGGGGCCTGCGGGTTGTCGGTACTGAGCAGAATATTGGCTGCTCCGGTAATGTTGGCGATCGCCAGCCGCGCACGTGTCCCCTGGTTGATCGGGGTGACGGAACTGACCTCCATGTCTGCCAGAACGCGGCGAGGGTCAGCCGGGTCCAGCTGAAGCTGTTTTACTTCACCAACGCGCAGGCCGTTGTACTGCACCAGGCTGCCCACGGTAAGGCCTGTTACCGCCTCGTTGAAGACGACGCGATAGCGCCGTGTTTCCTGCTGCTGTCCGGACTGCACCAGCCAGATGCCAAAAAACAGCGCCGCCAAAAGCCCCGCCAGAGTGAACAGTCCAATCAGCACATGATGTGCACGTGTTTCCATGCTTACCTCTCCCCTGCCGCCGCGTAGGCGGCACGGCCTCTTGGGCCATTAAAATAGGCCTGTATCCATTCATCGTTATGGCGAGATACACGCTCGGGCGTATCCGCGACCAGCACCCGCTTTTGTGACAGTACCGCGATACGGTCGCAGGCGGTCCAGAGTGAATCCAGATCATGTGTCACCATGAACACCGCCACCCCCAGTGCGTTGCGCAGGGTCAGCAGCAACTGGTCAAAATCGGCGGCGCCGATGGGGTCCAGCCCTGCGGTGGGCTCGTCCAGAAACAGCACATCCGGGTCCAGCGCCAGTGCCCGGGCCAATGCAGCACGTTTCACCATACCACCGGACAGTGAAGCCGGGTACAGATCACTGGCATGTGGTGCGAGCCCCGTCAGCGCCAGTTTGACCTCTGCCAACGCCTCGGCATCAGCACGACTCAGTCCGGCATGCTCGATCAACGGCAAGGCCACATTTTCCCGAACGGTCAGCGAGCTGAACAACGCGCCGCCCTGAAACAGCACCCCCAGACGCTGCTCAAGCCGGGAGCGTCTTGCCCCTGACAATGCCAGCAGATTCTGACCGAACAGACGAATCTCACCCGTATTGGGACGGTTCAAACCCACAATCGAGCGCAGCAGTACCGACTTGCCGGTACCCGAACCGCCCACCACACCCAGGATCTCACCGGGATACAGATCGAGATCCAGATGCTCATGCACCGTGTTGCGACCAAAACGGTTGCACAGGCCACGCACCTCAATCAGCGGGGACGGCTTGATATCCTTTGTCATCACCACCCCATCTCCATGAAAAACAGCGCCGCCAGCGCATCCAGCAATATCACCATAAAGATTGACTGAACCACAGCGGAGGTTGTGTGACGCCCGACGGATTCGGCGCTGCCACTGACCTTGAAGCCTTCCATGCAGCCGATCACGGCCACCACAAAGGCAAACAGCGGCGCTTTCACCAACCCGACCAGATAGTGCTTCAACGGTACATCCGCCAGAATGCCGAAGAACTGCCCCAGTGGAATGTCCAGCGATACCAGCGCCACCAGTGCACCACCGGTCAGGCCGGATATGATCGCCACGAAGGTCAGCAGCGGCAGCGTGATCAACAGTGCCAGCACGCGTGGCACCACCAACAGCTCCATGGGGCTGAGCCCCAGCGTTCGCAATGCATCCAACTCTTCGTTGGCTTTCATGGAACCGATCTGAGCGGTAAACGCACTGGCCGTTCGACCCGCCAGCAGGATGGCCGCCAGAATCACGCCAAACTCTCGCAGAAAGGCGTAGGCCACCAGATTGACGGTATAGATTTCGGCGCCAAACTCACCCAGTACTGTCGCCCCCAGAAAGGCCACCACGGCACCCACCAGAAAGGTGAGCAGCGCCACGATCGGGACCGCATTGAGTCCGGTTTCGTGAATCTGATTCACCAGTGCAGTCATGCGCCAGCGCCATGGCCGCAATACAATGCCGAACAGCGTCTGCAATACCAGTCCGATAAAGCCGCTCAACTCCCAGAAGTGACGGAAGACGATCTCGCTTTGCTCGCCAAGATGCGCCAATGCGGCAATCAGCGGCGAGGGCTTGGGTGAAGGCTCTGCCGGTTCTCGCGACAACGCCTTTATCACCACCTGCAGCAACCCTTTGCGCTCGGGTTGCAGCGTCGGGCTCTGTTCGATCAGGGTGCGCAGTCGATCCGCACCGAACCAGTTCGCCAGCAGCGTTGCGCCAGCCGTATCCAGTGCCTGAATGTCCTCCAGCTGCAGCACACAATCCCCCTCGGGGGACGACTGCTGCGCAAGCATCTGCTTCAGATGCCGATAGTGAGACAGCGTCCAGCTGCCACCCAGACACACCCGCTGGCCGTGCCACTCAATCCACCCGGGGGCGGTATTGGTTGTCATCGCCGGTTTTTGCATCCCTTGCGCACCTGAATAGCCTGTTGAAAGGCTCATTTTCCTCCCCCTGCCCCTTTGCTGCAATAGCGAAGGCTCCGAGCCCTGTCACCCGGGAAAGCCGCACTGTATAATGGCGGGTTTCGACAGCGCCAACGAATCAGAGATACGGACCCCAATGGACAAGACCTACCAGCCCCACGATATCGAGAAATCCTGGTACCAGACCTGGGAAGAGAAGGGTTACTTCGCACCCTCCGGTGAAGGCGACGCCTACTGCATCATGATTCCGCCGCCCAACGTCACCGGCAGCCTGCACATGGGCCATGCCTTCCAGCACACCATCATGGACGCACTGACCCGCTACCGCCGCATGCAGGGCCGCAACACCCTGTGGCAAGTGGGTACCGACCACGCCGGCATCGCCACCCAGATGGTCGTTGAGCGCAAGCTGGCCGCCGAAGAAGAATTGACCCGCCACGATCTGGGCCGTGACGCCTTTATCGAGAAGATCTGGGAATGGAAGGAAGAGTCCGGCGGTACCATCACCCGCCAGATGCGCCGTCTGGGCAACTCCGTTGACTGGCCCACCGAGCGCTTCACCATGGATTCCGGCTTCTACCGTGCAGTGCAGGAAGTGTTCATCCGCCTGTACGACGACAAGCTGATCTACCGCGGCAAGCGTCTGGTCAACTGGGACCCGAAACTGCACACCGCCATCTCCGATCTGGAAGTGGAGAACCGCGAGGTCAAGGGCAAGATGTGGTATCTGCGCTACCCGCTGGCGGATGGCGTAAAAACCGCGGCCGGTGAAGACCACATCGTGGTCGGTACCACCCGTCCGGAAACCCTGCTCGGCGACACCGGTGTAGCAGTGAACCCGGAAGACGAACGCTACCAGAGCCTGATCGGCAAGTTCGTTGAGCTTCCGCTGACCGGACGCCGCATCCCGATCGTGGCCGATGAACACGCCGACATGGAGAAAGGCAGCGGTTGCGTGAAGATCACACCGGCGCACGACTTCAATGATAACGAAGTCGGCAAGCGCTGTGGCCTGCCGATGATCAACGTGCTGACACTGGATGCCCATATCCGGCAGGAAGCTCAGGTGTTCAACACCGACGGCAGCCCCAACACTGAGATTGATGCGACCCTGCCGGAGAAATACCGCGGGCTGGAGCGTTTCGAGGCACGCCGTCAGATCGTGACGGACATGGAAGAAGCCGGTCTGCTGGTGAAGATCGAAGAAAACAACATGACCATCCCCTACGGCGACCGTGGCGGCGTAGTCATCGAGCCGATGCTCACCGACCAGTGGTTCTGCGATGCCAAGACTCTGGCCAAACCGGCCATCGAAGCGGTCGAGAACGGCGACATCAAGTTTGTGCCCAAGCAGTACGAGAACATGTACTTCGCCTGGATGCGTGACATTCAGGACTGGTGTATCTCGCGTCAGCTGTGGTGGGGCCACCGCATCCCGGCCTTCTATGACAACGAAGGCAACGTTTACGTCGCGGCCGACAAGGATGCTGCTCGCCAGAAGTACAACCTGGACCCGGAACTGGAACTGCGTCAGGACGACGACGTGCTCGACACCTGGTTCAGCTCCGCGCTCTGGACCTTCGGCACCCTGGGCTGGCCGGAAGACACCGAGCGTCTGAAAACCTTCCACCCGACCGATACCCTGGTCACCGGCTTCGACATCATCTTCTTCTGGGTGGCGCGCATGATCATGATGACCATGCACTTCATGAAGGACGAAGACGGCAAGCCGCAGGTACCGTTCAAGAACGTGTACGTCACCGGCCTGATCCGCGACGAGAACGGCGACAAGATGTCCAAGTCCAAGGGCAACGTGCTCGACCCGCTGGACATGATTGACGGCATCAGCCTGGAAGCACTGCTGGAGAAGCGGACCGGCAACATGATGCAGCCACAGCTGGCCGAGAAGATTGGCAAGCGCACCGAGAAGCAGTTCCCGGAAGGCATCGCCGCCCACGGTACCGACGCCCTGCGCTTCACCCTGACCGCACTGGCCTCTACCGGCCGTGACATCAACTGGGACATGAAACGTCTGGAAGGCTACCGCAACTTCTGCAACAAGATCTGGAACGCCGCGCGTTATGTCCTGACCAACACCGAAGGTCAGGACTGCGCCCAGAATAACACTGAAGTGCTGCTGACCCTGGCTGACCGCTGGATCATCAGCAGTCTGCAGCGCACCGAGCAGACAGTGATCAAGCACCTGGACGAGTACCGCTTCGATCTGGCCGCCCAGACCCTGTACGACTTCATCTGGAACCAGTACTGCGACTGGTATCTGGAGCTGTCCAAACCGGTGCTTTGGGATGAGTCAGAAGGTGAAACCGACGAAGAGAAAGAGCGCCTCGCCGCCCTGCGTCGCGGTACCCGCGGCACACTGGTACGTGTGCTGGAAGCGATCCTGCGCCTGTCACACCCGCTGATGCCGTTCATCACTGAAGAGATCTGGCAGCAGATCAAGGGGCTGGCCGGCAAGGAAGGCGACACCATCATGCTGCAGGCCTACCCAAAACCGGTGGCCGAGCTGATCGACGAAGCCGCCGAGGCCGACATCGAATGGCTGAAAGAGGTGATCGTCAGCGTGCGCAATATCCGTGGCGAAATGAACATCGGCCCGGGCAAGGAGCTGGAACTGCTGCTGCACAACGGCAGCGACGAAGACTTCCGCCGCGTACAGGAAAACTACGTTGCCCTGACCAAGCTGGCCAAACTGAGCGAAATCAAGTGGCTGGAAGCAGAGGATGAAGCCCCCATGTCCGTCACCAAGCTGGTCGGCAAAATGGAACTGCTGGTGCCGATGGCCGGCCTGATCGACAAGGAAGCCGAACTGGGACGTCTGCAGAAGGAGCTGGATCGCCTGACCGGTGAGATCAAGCGTGTTGAAGGCAAGCTCTCCAACGAGAAGTTTGTCGCCAACGCTCCTGCTGACGTGGTTGCCAAGGAGAAACAGAAAATTGCCGACGCACAGGACGCGTTCGACAAACTCAAGCAACAGTACGCCAAGATCGAGGCGCTCTGAGCATCAGCGGGGCTGGAACATCACCGGCCCCGCTTAAATCTTTACAACCCTATCCGCTACTCAGTCTCGATTGCGGATCATGTCGGCAATCGCAAACATCGGCTCTTTCAACATCTGTTTGAGCTCATCATCCGCGCCAATCTGCTCCAGTGCCTTGTCCATGCACAACAGCCATTGGTCGCGCTCGTCTGTACCGATCGCATAGGGTTTGTGCGGACTGGTCATGCAGACCGAGCCGTATTTCTCGGCATAACGCTGCGGCCCACCCATCCAGCCGGTCAGATAGTCGGCCAGCCTCTCTTTCATCGGTGTCAGATCCTTGCCATGCATGGCACGAATGCCGGCCACTTCGGGCGCGCTGTCCATGTAGTCATAAAAAGCGTTCGTGAGCTGACGGATGCCCTCCTCTCCCAGTGCTTCAAATGGGGTGTTGTAACCACTCATGGGGTATTCCTCTGTTAGTATCCTTATGCTGAGCCAACATAAATCAGCCAGACTTCAGATAAAAGCCTGTAGGTGCACTTAATATCCATTTTCCAACACAGGGGGATATCACAAGCACATGGCTAACTCTAACCGACGCCGATGGGTGATACTGGCACTGGCAGTCACCTTGCTACTGCCCCCAGCCTGGTTCTGGTACAACCTGTTGAGTCCTTGGGGATACACGGCGCCCGCTGGCCTCGCGGCCATTGCCCCTGACCGCCAACACAGACTGTTTGTGTACGGCACGCTGACCCATGGCTGGGTACGCTGGCTGGTAACAGGGGAACAGATCGTATCGACACCCGCTCGCCTGTCCGGCTTTCGTCGAGAAGGGCTGGACCTGGTTACGGAGCCAACAGCCGTGACACGGGGCGAGCTACTGGAGGTGTCTCCGACCAGCCTGCGCCGGCTTGACCGATACGAGCGACTGGGAATTCGCTACGAGCGAGTCCTGCTGACACTGGAGGATGGAAAAGAGGCCTGGGTGTACACGCGCATTAAGCAACCACCAGCAGGGACAGAGCCCACCCTTACTCGATGATGACATCGTCCAGCGGACGGCGCGGCGAGGCAGGCAGACGATCATCGGGATACCCCAGTCGCAACAGAATCTGGGCATGCCCTTGTGCGCCAATATGCTGCTCCAGCTGAGGCCTTAACTGTGCGTGCTGTATCGGCTGATTCAGGTAGGAGGCTTGAACGCCCTGCTGTTGCGCGACCAGCAGCAGATGCTGCAGAGCCTGACCTGTTTGCAGCCAGTCACGGGGCGTATCGCCATCACTGCTCAGCAGCGCCAGTAACGGAGACTCCTCCGCCAGCAGCCGATCCTGAGATGCCATGCTTTTACCCATGTCAAAGTGGCGCACAACGCCCCTGACCAGTGGTGCCACCAGCCGAGGCACGGTCAGTCCATCGCCGGCTCGACCCGGATGCATCCACTGCGCCAACTCATCACGCCAGCTCTCATTCTGCCACAGCAGGCTGTCGCCCTGTTTAACCAGCTCCACCACCTGCTGTCGCAGCTCCGGGTTCAGCAACAACTGTGCATGGCCATGTTCAGCACGGGCGACTTCACATAATGCGTTCTGCAACTCTGCCGACAAGGTTTCCGGCTTGAAGCGGTTGCGCCAGGTCCGGCGGTGAATCAGAGCATCTCCCAGACTCGCCAGCGTCGTTTCTTTTTCACCACGCCCAATATGCACCCGAGCCAGCAGATTCGGTGTTTCCTGTTTCGGCAATAGTGTCCAATCCAGCGACAGCCCGGCATCGGCAGCTGCCACACGCAGATTAAACAGCGCACAGCCACAGCTGATATGCAATTCACGATTGTCGGGATCATTCACCGGCAGCGCGCGTTGCCTGTCGGCCAACAGCTCGACCACCTGCTCCGTCTCATTCAAACGGAACAGCCAGGGCTGGGTGTTGTGGCTGGAAGGTGCCAGAACGGCCTGCTGCAGCAAAGCATGAAGAGAGGTGCGCTCGGAAGACTCGTCCATCAGTCTGACTCCTTCAGAGTGGGTGTAGCACCTGAGTGTACGACAGCCACTTCAGGCCGTCAGCATGTGACCTGCAATTCCGAGGGCAAACCCCAGTACAGCCCCCATGGGGGGGCCCCAATGCCGCTCCAGTTTCACTTGGGGGGCAATGTCCTGAAATACCGAGTAGAGGATACCGCCAGCGGCGAACAGCATGATGGATGACACAACGGCCGGATAGTCTGCCAACCAGCCATACCCCAGCCATGCGGCGGCTGGTCCCATCAGTGCCATCAGCGCAAAAATCAGAATGATGCGACGTGCCGAGTAGCCGGTGTGATGACGCAACTCGCGGAATGCGTTAAAGCCCTCGGGCAGATTCTGTAAGCCGATCAGCAGAGCCAGCAGCAGGCCGTTGCTGCCGCCAAGTGCAAAGGTTGCACCCAGCGCAATGGACTCCGGCACAAAATCGGCCAGCATCGCCACCAGCTGACTGGCCGAGGTCTTGAAATGGTTCAGCAGGACATCGATGCACAGAAAAATCATTCCACCCAGTACAAACCAGAACAGGGCAGCGGTTGTATCAAGGTGTTCAAGGCCGTCAGGAACCAGCACCAATGCCACCGCGGACAGCAGAGCACCGCCACCCAAGGCGATGACACTGTGACGAAACTCCTTTTCCAGCCAGTGCGGGCGTATCCGTTCGGCGCAGGCCAGCCATGCACCCAGCGGCATACTCAGTCCGGCCAATAGCGTTAACGTCAGTATGTGCAACAGCATGGTAACCCCCGAATAGCGAAGACCTCTAGCCTGCAATCGGTGCGAAAACACCCGATGTCAGCCGAGCCAGATCTTGCGGTGACAGCTCAATCTCAAGCCCACGCCGTCCGGCGCTGACGTGTATCGTATCCAAAGCAGCGGCACTGTCATCAATAAAGGTCTTGAGCCGCTTTTTCTGGCCCAGGGGGCTTACCCCACCCAGCACATACCCGGTTACACGCTCGACCTCGACAGGATCAGCCATCGCGGCCTTTTTGGCACCCGCCGCCTTGGCGATCTGTTTCAGATTGAGCTTGCCGACCACCGGAACGATGCCGACCGCCAGTGCCTTGCCATCGAGACTGACCACCAGCGTCTTGAATACCTGTGCGGGGTCCAGCCCCAGCTTTTCAGCCGCTTCAAGCCCATAGGATTCATTTGCAGGGTCATGGCTGTATTCATGAATACGGTGTGCAATACCCGCTTTGCGGGCCTGATCAACTGCGGGTGTCATCCTTTCGACTCCTACAGGTTACTGTAATTAACGCCCAAACAGCGAGGGGCGCTTGCCCGGTCGGTTGGGTGCGACCGGTTCCGGCTGAGCCTGTGGCATCTGCCGGGCCGCTTTTTTCCCCTGTGCACCTTTTTTGCCCGATGATGCTACGCGCGTCCGACCGGTCCGGTTGGCCTTTTTCTCGGCCAGTGCGCCACTTTCAATCAGCTTGCCGTTTTCCAGTACCGGAACAGGCTGCATCTGCAGCGGCTTGCCGATCAGGGCTGATATATCCTTGAGAAAACGTCGTTCCTCCGGCGATACCAGTGACACGGCCCAGCCCTTCAAACCTGCCCGGCCGGTACGGCCGATGCGATGCACATAGGCCTCAGGCTGATTCGGCAGATCGTAATTGACCACCTGCGGCAGCGCCTCGATATCCAGCCCTCGGGCGGCCACATCAGTGGCCACCAGCACTTTTACCTCACCAGCGGTAAACGTGGCCAGCGCGGCCATGCGCTCACGCTGGGTGCGATCACCGTGAATCGCCACCGCGCTGATGCCATCCTCCAGCAGTTGTGCACAGAGCTGATCCGCACGCTTTTTGGTACGCGTAAACACCAGCGTCTGCTGCCAGTTGCCGCCACGAATCAGGAAGCTGAGTACATCCGCCTTATCGGCATTATCCACCGCGTAGGCACTTTGCTTGACCTGTTTGCTGGCCGAGTTGCGTACTGCAATCGCAACCCGTTTCGGGTTCTGCAGCAGTTTGTCGGCCAACACCTCCACCGAGTCATTGAGTGTGGCGGAAAACAGCAGCGTCTGGCGCTGCGCCGGCATATGGGTCAGCAACTCTCGGATCTCGCCAATGAAACCCAAGTCCAGCATACGGTCCGCTTCATCGAACACCAGCATTTCCAACTGTTCCAGCGACAGCTTTTTCTGCTTCAACATATCCAGCAGCCGCCCCGGCGTTGCCACCAGGATATCGGCTCCGCGTTTCATCTTGCGGATCTGGTTGTCGAAGCGCACACCGCCGAAGATGGAGATGACCCGCATCCCCAGCAGCTGGCCATATGCCAACGTATGCTCACCCACCTGCTGTGCCAACTCACGGGTTGGCGTCAGGATCAGCCCCCGAATCGGGTGGTAATCACCGCTTGCGGGGGTGCGGCTGAGGCGCTCGATCATCGGCAGCGCAAAACCGGCGGTTTTGCCTGTACCGGTCTGCGCCTCGGCAATCAGGTCATGTCCCGCCAGCACCAGCGGAATCGCCTGTATCTGGATCGGTGTGGGCGCACGGTACTCCAGAGCGTCCAGTGTGGCGACCAGTTCAGGGCACAGGCCCAATTCGGCAAAGGCGGACATGGTATTCACTCCTGCTCACTGTTCCTGCGAGCGCAGGTAATCTTCATAGCTGCCGTGGAAGTCATTGATGCCGGTGGGCGTCAGCTCAATGATACGGGTCGCCAGTGAGGAAACAAACTCACGGTCGTGACTGACGAAAATCAGCGTACCAGGGTAGTTTTCCAGCGCCAGGTTGAGTGCTTCGATCGACTCCATATCCAGGTGGTTGGTCGGCTCATCCATCACCAGAATGTTGGGCTTTTGCAGCATCAGCTTGCCGAAAATCATGCGGCCCTGCTCGCCCCCGGAGATCACCTTGACCGACTTGTCGATATCTTTCTGGGAGAACAGCAGTCGACCCAGCGTACCGCGAATCACCTGCTCGTCATCACCTTCCTTGCCGCAGTAAGCCATCCAGTCGTAGAGGCTTTTCGGTTCGGTGAATTCGTGTGCATGGTCCTGCGCGTAGTAACCGATGTTGCTGTTTTCAGACCACTTGACCTGACCGGCGCTGGGCTCCAGATCCCCCACCAGACACTTCAGCAGCGTCGTTTTACCGATGCCGTTGGGGCCGATGATGGCAATACGCTCAGCCACCGGCACGGTCAGATTCAGACCACTGAACAGCTCCTCATCAAATGACTTGGACAGCCCCTCAACCTCAAGTGCGATACGGTGCAGTTTTTTGTCCTGTTCAAAGCGAATGAACGGGCTCTGGCGGCTGGACGGCTTGATATCCTCAAGCTGGATCTTGTCGATCTGTTTGGCCCGCGAAGTCGCCTGCTTGGATTTGGAGGCGTTGGCGGAGAAGCGACTCACAAACGCCTTCAGATCAGCAATCTGTGCCTTTTTCTTGGCATTATCCGCCTGCATGCGTTCGCGTGCCTGAGTCGACGCGGTCATGTACTCATCGTAGTTGCCGTGATACAGACGCACCTCACCGTAGTCCACATCAGCCATATGGGTGCAGACACTGTTCAGGAAGTGACGGTCATGCGAGATGATAATCATGGTGCAGGTGCGCTGATTGAGCACACCTTCCAGCCAGCGGATGGTGTTGATGTCCAGGTTGTTGGTGGGTTCGTCCAGCAGCAGAATGTCCGGGTCCGAGAACAGCGCCTGTGCCAGCAGCACACGCAGCTTCCAACCCGGCGCCACTTCGCTCATCGGGCCGAAGTGCTGCTCTACCGGAATACCCACGCCCAGCAACAGCTCACCGGCACGGGACTCGGCGGTATAGCCATCCAGCTCGGCAAACTCGCCTTCCAGCTCACCGGCACGAATACCATCCTCTTCGGTCATCTCCGACTTGGCATAGATCGCATCACGTTCGGATTTGATCTTCCACAACTCTTCATGCCCCATGATCACGGTATCGACCACGCTGAACGCCTCATAGGCGAACTGATCCTGTCGCAGCTTGCCGATGCGCTCGTTCGGGTCTTTGGAGACGTTGCCGCTGGTGGGCTCCAGATCGCCCCCCAGAATCTTCATGAAGGTGGATTTGCCGCAGCCGTTGGCGCCGATCAGGCCGTAACGGTTGCCGTCACCGAATTTAACGGAAACATTTTCAAACAGTGGCTTGGCGCCAAACTGCATGGTGATATTCGCAGTGGTCAGCAATGGAATCTACTCGATTGATCTTGAATGGGTATGGCGGGCCGACCGTCGATACAGCCGGCAGGGGATACTACCAAAGAGGTGAATTATCGCATAAAAGCGGCATCGAGTAGAGAGGGGAAGAAAGCTTACGATACTCGGTAAAAATGCAGCTCAACCGAACCGGGATTACGTACCCCTGTACCAATAAACAGGCTTTCAGTAATCCATTTGAAATTCTCAGACTCAGTTTCAAATCTGGGTGTACAGCGGAAATAGATGAGATCAGGATCAACCGGCTCTCCTCGCATGAGTTTGCGAGTCACTTCAGGCTCAGCCACCCGGATAGCCCGGTTAACAACATAGATTCTGTCGCCACTTTCGGTTTCCAACACATATCGAGCATCAAGCTCGGCCATACGTGGACTGACAATAAGCTGATAATCCGCACCACCCGACAATACCTGCCCTCTCCAGCCATTACCGACGACTTCTCCCCCGGTAATTGGAATGACACGCCGCACGCCTGCCTGAGTCACTCCAACCTCCAAAGGATCGTCTACTGTTACTTTGAGGGATGCAAAATGTTCAAAGCTTGGAAGCATCATATTTTGAGTCTCTAGAAGGGCATTCAACACAACCTGTGTAATGGCTGTGTTGAATAAAAACAACGATTTACTTTTGTTCTTCGGCTACAATTGCGCGAAAGCGTTGCAATGCAGCTGCTGCATCCACCTTACGTTCAGTAACAGACTCCATCCACTTTTGATCAAGTCCACGGCTAAGCTTGTTCAGCTCCTGTGCCAGCGGGTCATTCTCACCTACCCTCACTATATTCACATTGTTTTTGGTGGCTTCAGCAATTCCATCTTCATCAGCGGCTCCCCAAGCGGCACCTGCCAGCCTGGACAGTTTTTCACCGGATACTTCCATGATTGCATCCCTGTCTTCCGCGCTCAGTTGAGCAAAGACGTCCGGATTCATGAAAATGGTAAACGCCGTTGTATAAAGGCCTTTGGGGAAAAGCGTAAGCTGCGAACTAACCTCATGAATTCTCAGAAATTTTTGATCTAATGGAGGTAAGAAAGTGCCATCCACTACCCCTTGCTGCATCATTTCATAGGATTTAGGGGCCGGCGCACTCACTGGCGAGACTTCCATACGTTCGGCAAGAGCGTTGACAAGCCCACCGCCAACACGCATTTTTTTACTTTTGAGATCACTCATGGACGTCACAGGAAACCGCGTATGCAGTTGACCCGGTCCATGCACGAACATGCCAAGGACATGCAGCCCCTCATACTCATTAGCAGGCTCAAAATACTCCTCGTAAACACGCCACAGAGCAACAGAACCTGACTCAGCATCTGCAACCTCACCGGGAATTTCAGCGATGCCTGGCAGCATAAAACGTCCTGACAAATAGGCATTGACGCTAAAAGCGGCATCTACGACACCATCTTCCACAGCCGTAAACAAGGTTCTCGGGTGACCGTTATAGTCTTCAATAATTACGTTTACACGCCCTTCAGTGGCCTCTTCAACCCACTTGGCCCAGGTAGGCCAAACAGTCTCATTCTGAGGGTTGGTAGGTGGTAGCCATGTAGCAACGCGTAGCGTGGTTTCAGCGGCAAGTGCAGATACAGAGAAAAACACTCCCACTGTACCGTACAACAGGGTTCTGCCAAGGTGTTTCATTATTATTATCCTTTTTAAGGTGATGAATCATACGTTGGCATGCATGTGAGTACATGCCAGCTAACACCTCGATAATAATTTAGGCAGAAATAGTTTCAAATTTAAACAATAGATATTGTTATCAATTTTTTAGAAAGGAGGAGTGGGGTAGTGGTCAAGATCAGCTAACGATTGCAGCACACCGACCCCGTCGGTGAAATGCTATCAGCGAGGAAAGCGATCAAGCATGTCGAGTAATTGCTTTTTTTCACCTGACTCGAGGTATTGGCAAAGCTCATCTTCATGCGCACGTACTCGTTCAAGCAGTCCATTGAAGAAGGTGTTACCGTGTGGTGTCATATACAGGGCGTAGGAACGGCGGTCCTTTTTTGAAGGCCGACGCTCAATGAGTTCCATGGACTCAAGCCTATCTACTACCGCCACCATGGCGGAGCGATCGTTGCCCAGAGCCTTGGCTACCGCTGTTTGAGTCAACCCGGGGTTTTCCTTTACGACCACTAACACTCCGAACAGGCCTGGACTTATGCCAAGGTCGCTACAGGCTGCTGAAAAGCTGTCGAAGAACACCATCTGCGCCCTTCTCAACTTGTAACCCAACAAACAGTCCAAGACGCCAAAGTTGATCTGCTCGTTTTCTGCTGCACTCACCTTGTCATCAGTCATATCATCACGTCTCCATCAGCCCTTAACTGCTATCAAAAATCATATCGGTTACCGAAGAGCTGCAGTATACCAAACCGGATATCAACTGGTTATTGATACCCCGCACGAGGGAGTGCCTGAACCTGCCGTGGCATACACATGTTACTCGATCACCAAACCGATTAACCGAAGCTGGAGGTCGTCTTCACTCTGTGACGCAAAAAGGTCAGCATAACGCAGGGTAGCATTGGCATGCTCTCGCATGATCGCCTCTGCCCTGGCACCCTGTCCCCGATCGATCGCATCGAAGACAGCATGATGCTGCATATGAGCAAAACTGAAGCGTCTATATTCACCCTTGAGGTTATTACGATCGATAGCCAGTGAGCTGACCGAAGCGAACGGCAAATGCTCGTTGCGCTGAAGCGCCACCGTTATAGCTGGATTGTGGCTGGCATCAATAATGATGCGATGAAAACGGTGATTGAGGTCATGATAGAGCTCAAGATCTTCCTCCGTCACATAGCCCTTATCGAATAGCTCGTCACCCTGCACCAGACATTCAAGCAGGGCCTCGCGCTGCGCGAGGCTGAGCCCCCGCTCAGCGAGCAGACGTGCTGCCAGCCCTTCCAACACTCCTCGCACCTCTATCGCACCACTCACCTCGTCCGGCGACACTTTACGTACTCGATAGCCTCGTCGTTCCAGCTTGATCAGCAGACCTTCTTGTTCCAGTGCCCGGAAAGCGATGCGTACCGGAGTCCGCGATACCCCCAACCGCTCTGCGGTGGGAATCTCGGCAACTCGTTCTCCGGCCTTGAGCTCACCCGAAATGATCATTTGTCGCAATGAACTCAGAACTTTCTGTCCCGCTTTGCTCATCTTCGCCCTCACAACTGAAACGCCTCAATACTTAGGCTTAGTCTACCAAACTGGATCCAATTCAATTGCTAAATAAGGGAGGGAGCACGCAAACAGGAGGGCTTATAAAAGAACACAAAAAATAAAACTCATAATAATCAAATGGTTAAGAAAAAATAAAATCAATTATAGTAATAATATATTAAAAATCCAATATTTATTAATAATACAAATGGATCCAATATTGATCTATAAGCCGGTATTGGGGCAATATTTCCCACATATTGGATCCATAACTAAAACAATCCACGCCAGGAGCCCACCCATGTTCCCGAAAAACTGCTGGTATGTTGCCTGCACACCCGAAGAGTTTGCCGAAAACCCCCTGAGCCGCATGATCTGCGGCGAGCGCATGGCCTTTTATCGTGATGCCGAAGGCAAGGTTGCCGCCGTCGAAGACTACTGCCCTCACCGTGGCGCCCCCCTGTCTCTGGGTTATGTCGAGGATGGTCACTTGGTCTGCGGCTATCACGGCCTGAAAATGGGCCGCGACGGCAAGACCCGCTCCATGCCCAAACAGCGTGTCGGAGGCTTCCCCTGCGTAAAAAGCTATCCCGTTGAAGAGCGTTATGGCTTCATTTGGGTATGGCCCGGCGATCCAACCAAGGCGAACAGCGATGACATCCCGCATCTGGAATGGGCCGTCAGCGATGAATGGGCCTATGGCGGTGGCCTTTACCACATCAACTGTGACTACCGCCTGATGATAGACAATCTCATGGATCTGACCCATGAGACCTATGTGCATACCAGCAGCATCGGCCAGAAAGAGATCGACGAAGCGACAGTCAAGACCCGAGTTGTCGACGGCGAAGTACAGACCAGCCGTTTCATGGACAATGTCATCGCCCCACCTTTTTGGCAGGCCAACCTGCGCACCAAGGGCCTGCCGAACGATCAGCCGGTGGACCGCTGGCAGATCTGCCGCTTCAACCCGCCAAGCCACGTTATGATCGATGTTGGCGTTGCGCTTGCCGGCAATGGCGGTATTGACGCGCCCGAGGACAAACGAGCCAACAGCATCGTCGTTGACTTCATCACACCCGAGACCGAAACCAGCCACTGGTATTTCTGGGGCATGGCACGGAATTTCAAGCCCGAGGACGCTGCGCTGACCGATGCCATCCGTGAAGGCCAAGGTGCAATCTTTGCCGAAGACCTGGAAATGCTGGAGCGCCAGCAGCGAAATCTGATCGAGTTTCCTCACTACAAACTGTTGAAGCTTGATATCGATGCCGGTGGAGTTCAGGCACGGCGCATCATCGATCGAGTGTTGGCTGAAGAGCAGGAGGAGAACAGCAACCGCATTGCCAGTGTCAGCGCCTGATCAACAATAACAATGAAGCCAGGCTTTCGTCTCACCCAACAACACAGGAGAGCATGCCGTGATCGATGTGCAAATCCTAAGCAAAACCAATGAAACAGCCGACATCTGTCTGCTGGAACTGGGCCGCAGTGACAAGCGTCCGCTGCCGGCCTTCAGTGCAGGGGCCCATATTGATCTGCATCTGCCTGGCGGTTTGGTACGCCAGTACTCCCTGTGCAACCATCCGGGAGAAAGCGACCGCTATGAGATAGCCGTGCTGCGTGACCCCGAATCCAGGGGCGGATCCATTGCCGTTCACAACCAGCTCCAGACGGGTGACAGCATTCGCATCAGTGAGCCACGTAACCTGTTTCCACTGGAGCATGAAGCAGGTCGCCATCTGCTGATTGCCGGCGGCATTGGCATAACGCCTATCCTTTGCATGGCGGAGCGCCTGGCGCATATGGACAGCCCTTTTGAACTGCACTACAGCTCCCGCACGGCTGAGGAAACCGCGTTTCGGGAACGCATCCTGCAGTCCCGATTTGCCGACCGCGTTCACTTCCATTTCAGCCGGGAAGACGATGGCGGACGGCTGGATGCCGACACTCTGTTAAGCAATCCAGACAGCGAAACCCATCTGTACGTGTGCGGCCCAAACCCGTTTATGGAACATATTCTGCAGCGCGCACGCGCCAATGGCTGGCCGGACGCCAGGCTCCATCGTGAATATTTCGCTGCCGATCCAATCAGCCACGAAGCTGACACCGCATTCGAAATTCAGCTTGCCAGCAGTGGAGAAGTGCTGACGGTACCGGCTGACCGCACTGCCCTGCAGGTACTTCTGGAATGCGATATCGATGTACCTTTTGCCTGTGAAGAAGGCGTGTGCGGCTCCTGCTCCACTCGTCTGCTGGAGGGTGAACCCGAACACCGGGACCTCTACATGACCGTGGAAGAGCATGCATCCAATGACGAATTTGCGCTCTGTTGTTCGCGCGCAAAGAGCAACCGACTGGTACTGGATATCTGAACATTTCATATCTGAGCACCGGTCGCTCTTTTAACCCGACGATAACAATAACAGGACTAGCCACCTATGAAACTGAAACACTGGGCAGGCATCGCCTCCGCCACCGCCATGATCGCTTCATTCAGCGCCCAGGCTGCCGACGTGACATTGAGATTCGCCCACCCCTGGCCAGCCGGATCGGCCATCCATAACGGACTGGAGGAATGGAGCCAGTCGCTGAATCAGGCCTCCGATGGCCGCATCGAGGTTCAGCTTTTCCCCTCACAGACACTGGCCAAAGCCGCTAAATCCTATGACGCCGTCATTGGGCGTATCGCGGATGTGACGGCCACGGTACAAGGCTATACCGCCAATCGTTTTCCGCTGACCCAAGTGATTGAGCTTCCGGGCATAGTCGAAACCAGTGCCCAGGGATCCTGTATACTGCAAAAACTGTATGATCAGGGCGCACTGGCTGACGAGTACTCCGATACCCATGTACTCTTTGTTTACACCAACGGTCCCGGCCACCTGCATACACGCAAGCAAGAGGTCAAAAAGCCCGAAGACCTTGCGGGCATGCGCATTCGCCGCCCCACCACGCTGATCGGTGAACTGTTCGAAGAGCTGGGGGCCCAGTCCGCAGGCATGCCTGCACCGGAAATTTATCAGTCTCTACAGCGTAACGTTATCGATGGTGTAGCCATTTCCTGGGATGGTGCCAAAGTGTTCCGCCTCAATGAGCTGACCCGCCACCATACCGAGCTGAATCTGTATTCCCTGTCGTTTGTGGTCACCATGAACAAAGATGTCTACTCACAACTGCCCGTAGATCTCAAGACTGTGGTCGATACCCACTCCGGTGAAAAGTGGTCACAGCATATGGCAGCCGTGTTCGATGATCTCGACAAGCAGTCACGCAGCGAGGCTCAAGCCAACGGGAGTAAAATCGTGGAGTTAACAGATGAGCTACGAAGCGCTTGGCAGCCAGCCCTGCAAAGGGTAACCGAGAAGTACCTGGACGCACTGGAATCACAGGGCCTACCTGCTCGAAAGGTCTACCAACATGTACAGATTCTGAATGAGCAGTGCACACCCATTGAAGGTTAGGATGGTTAAGGATCGTATGGGCAAACCCAGCCAGCGCTGCCATTAAAACTGCATTTTCTCTGTACCAGGGCAGAATAACCGGAGTGCAGCGCCACCGGTACTCTGCCCATGAGAAAGCATGTATGGTTGCGAGTGTGAGTAGCCAGCCCCCTGTCCAGATATAGGCATATCACCACAATTTCCCAGCCCACTACGGCTCAACTTGAAAGCGCGATTCACGTGCATTTTCGGCTCCAGCCTCCGTCGGTTGATTCTGCATTTACCGCGGCGATAGTCGTAGTAACTTGCAGAACGCCTGACAGATCATCTTGATGGGCTTGAATCCACAGAATCCTTTTTAACCTGTCCTTCTTATTCCGGTCGTTTGACCTGGACTTCTAATTCTGGATGTGTTTCTGCTCTGGCATCATGGCTTTGCTGGGGTGTTTCGCCCACATCCAGCGCACGACAAGCTTTTCGGATATAGAATACCCCTGATCGAGGACGAGGCTGACAGCTTCAAGCTTGAACTCAGGGGTAAATGAACAACGTTGTCTTTTCATTGAGCAACTATTGGATGGCAAGGGGATCACCTATCAGGGTGGTCAAGAATCATTAGACCACTACACTTTGGCACTTCGTAATATTAGGAGTGCGCAGGCACTCCTAAATTCGCAGCTCAGGCTAATAGATGAACCAACGCCAAAGTGATTGGCGGAAAAGCAACCAGCAACCCGACACGCACCACGTCAGAAATTAAAAAGGGAATAACACCCTTAAAACAGGTACTAAGCGGGAGAGTGCGATCAAAGGACTTGATAATAAAGACATTCATACCGACCGGCGGTGTAATCAGACCCACTTCGACAACCACCAGCGCCAGGATACCGAACCAAATGCCTGCGTCCTGTGGCGACAGACCGAAGTCCATCGCCATTACGATCGGATAATAGATTGGAATCGTCAGCAGAATCATGGCCAAGCTATCCAGGAAACAACCGAGTACCAGATAGGTCAGCAGCATCAGAATCAGAATGACATAGGGTGAAAGACTGGAATTTTGGATCAGCTCGACTCCCGCTGCAGGCAGGTGGGACAGCGCTATGAATACACTGAACAGATCGGCACCCAGCACGATAAAGAAGATCATCGCCGAAGATACTGCGGTCTTGATCAGGCTGTCTCGAAACTGGGCCAGCCCCATTTTGCCGTGCGTATATGCCAGCACAGCCGTCAGGAAAACCCCCACAGCCGCTGCCTCCGTCGGGGTAAAGAAGCCCAGATAGATGCCACCCAACACAATCAAAAAAATCAGCGAGATGTGCCAGACATCACGCATGGATCGAATCTTTTCGCGCCAGCTGGTTTTCTCGCCTCGCGGTCCGGAGTCGGGGAACAGGCGCACATAGATCGCAATCGCCAGCAGGTAGCCAAAAGCGGCCATAAAGCCGGGAATAAAAGCCGCAATGAACATCTTGGCAATGTTCTGTTCGGTCAGGACGGCAAAGATGATCAGAACCATCGACGGCGGAATCAGTATGCCAAGGGTCCCACCGGCCGCCAGCGAGCCTGCTGACAGGCCTCCCGCGTAGTTCAGACGTTTCATTTCGGGCAGCGCGACCTTGCCCATGGTTGAAGCGGTTGCCAGGGAAGAGCCACAGATGGCACCAAAGGCGGCACAACCGGCAACCGCCGCCATTGCCAAGCCACCTTTCATATGACCAACCCACTTATTGCAGGTACGGAATAGCTCGGCCGTAATACCCGCACGGGTTGCCAACTCCCCCATCAGCAGAAACAGGGGAACGACCGACAAATCATAGGTGGAAAATTTGGATACTGGCGTTGTACCCAGATATTGCAGCAGCGCCGGCCAACCCGCCAGCAGGGTATAACCGAAGGCGCCACAGCCCAACATCGACAGTGCAATCGGAATACGGAACCCCATCAGAACCAGCAACAGGGCCATCATTGCAAAGGCCAGTTGAATATCACTCATTGCGTCTTTCTCCCGGAGAAGAAGCTATACAGATTGTTCATCGCGCAAACCCCGGTCAATGCCATGGTGATGACGCCCACGACGAATACCCACCAGAGCGGCATTCCGAGGATCATCGTTTGTTCGAAATATTCATGGGATTCAAGACCGGCGATCCACAGCCGCCACACCAGCACAAAGGACACAAGCGCGAACAGTAGGTCGCTGATCATTTCCAGAACACGAAGAGTTGATGACCGACAGGCGGCGGTGAACAGGTCCACCACCACGTGCCCTTGCCTGAGGTAACACTCGGGCAGAAACAGGAAGACGGCGGCGGCCAGTCCCAGCTCAACCAGCTCATAATCACCTTCAACCGCCACACCAATGGTGGAGCGGCCAATAATGCTGACAACCGTCATGGTTGCCAGCGCCAGCATGATAAGCCCACCCGCCAACGCGAACTGGCGTGACAGCCAGGACAGCCCTCTGCTGGCGGGTGTGCGATAGTCCGATTGATCTATGACCGTATTACTCATGATTCACCATTGACCTGCTCGGCGTATTGCTGAATCAGCGCCTTGGCGCGCTTGTAGAGATGTTCACCTAGGTAGCCCCGCTCTGTCATGTCCTTGATCCAGACATCATGCACCGGTGCCATGGTGTTTACCCAGTGATCACGCTCCTGCTCGGACAAAACATGGAAGCTGTTGCCCTGCTCGACCGCCTGCTGCTTGGCAAGAAGCTCATGTTTGTCAAACAGACTGCCGATATGCCCCGCGAGCTCCAGCCCCGAGTTGTTGTCGATCACCTGCTGCAGGTCCGGCGGCAGGGATGCATAGGCATCCTTGTTCATCGCAAACACAAAGAACTGGGTATACAGCCCGCGCTCCCCGGGAATCTCGGTATGGTGTTTAACCAGCTGATGGATTTTCATGGATGCCACCACCTCATAGGGCAACACGGCAATGTCCAGCACCCCCTTGGAAACGGCACTGGGCATCTGGGTTACCGGCATGAAGATACTGTTGGTACCGTAGGGCGAAAAGGCATCAGCCATCACCTTGTTGGGCGAACGGAAATTGGTTCGATCAAGATCTGCCGATGTTTGGATTGGCTTTTCTCTTGAATGCAGTGAACCGGGTGCGTGGGTATGCATGGCAAGCAGATGTACATCGGCCAGCTCATCGCTCATCTCGCTCTCGGCATATGCCTGCAATGCCATGCTGGTTGCCTTCGCGGATGCCGGCATGAAGGGCAGTTCAAACACTTTCGCCTTGGGGAAACGACCCGGTGTGTAACCACCCACTGTCCAAGTAATGTCGACGATCCCCTTGCGAGCCTGATCGAACAGCTGGGGCGGCTTGCCGCCAAGCTGCATGGCCGGATAGATTTCAATATCGATGCGCCCCTCGGACTCCTGTTCGATTTTTTCAGCCCAGGGCTCGAGGAAATCGGTATGCGGCATGGCCATCGGTGGCAACATGTGATGCAGCTTGAATGTAAATTCCGCTTCCTGAGCCATGCCGGGTACTGAAACCAGCAGGCCGGTTACCGAGAGTGCGACAGCAGCACTCAGTGCCTTAATTTTCATGTGCGGCTCCTTTCTTATTGTGATGCAGCCATTTGCATAATGTGGAAACTGACAGCGGTGTTAGCGGTCGATCAGGAATCGCCGCTGGCCGCTTCATGCTTATTGATCAGTGCACGCGCCTTGTTGTAGAGACCTTCGCCGTCATAGCCCTTGTCGGTCATCTCCTTGATCCAGGCAGCAGTCGTCGGCTGCATGGCCTGCTTCCAGCGCTCACGCTCCTCATCGGGCAGGGTATGGAAAGTGTTGCCCTCCTTGACGGCCTGATCACGCGCAGTCTGCTCATACTCGTCAAACAGACGGCCGATATGACCCGCGAGCTCCAGCCCCGAGTTGTTGTCGATCACCTGCTGCAGGTCCGGCGGCAGGGATGCATAGGCATCCTTGTTCATCGAAAACAGGAAGAATTGGGCATAAAGACCACGATCACCCTTGATCTCGGTGTGATGCTTGACCAGCTGATGGATCTTCAGCGGAGCGACTACTTCAAACGGCAACACCGCCACATCCAGCACACCCTTGGACAGGCCGCTGGGCATCTCCGGTACCGGCATGAATACCGTGCTGGTATCAAACACCGAGAAGGCATCCGCCATGACCTTATTGGGTGCACGCAGCTTCATGCTGGCCAGATCGGCACCGCTCTGGATCGCTTTTTCACGCGAGTGCAGTGAACCGGGTGCATGGGTGTGCATGGCGAGGATATGCACATCTTTCAGTTCGTCCGCCATTTCATCCATGGCGTACTCATGTACCGCCTTGCTGGTAACTTCAGCGCTGGCCGGCATAAAGGGCAGCTCGAATACGGTCGCTTTGGGGAAGCGACCGGGGGTATAGCCTCCTACCGTCCAGGTGATATCCGCAATACCCTTGCGAGCCTGATCGAACAACAGTGGCGGCTTGCCGCCCAACTGCATGGCGGGATAGAGCTCGATATCGATACGTCCGTTCGACTCCTGCTCGATCTTTTCGGCCCAGGGCGTCAGGAACTGCTGGTGTGCCATCGACATGGGCGGCAGGAAATGATGCAGCTTGAAAGTATATTCGGCATCTGCAGCCAGACTGTGAGAGGAAAGGGTCAGTCCAGCCAAAGAAAGCGTTACCGCTGTCGCAAGAGTTTTTATACGCATATCAGCACCTTGTTATTGTTTTGATGTGTTTGCACAACACATGTGGCGGAGCGAGATCAGGTCATCCTCGGGCCACGCAATATATTTATCGCATAAACTGTTTAATCACACAACATATGTTGTTGCCAATTTGTTTTGGATATGTGCGCGGCGCTCCCCGGCCGCGAACAGCCTCGAACAAGACGCAGCACAGCCGATACAACGCCTGCAGTCGCCAGACAACGGAGAAAGGCAAAAGAGAAGGAAGGATTAAGAGAGAAACCGGCTTTGCACCGGCTTCGAATGGATGATCAGTCCGATTGGACACCGATCACGGCGATGCGCTTGAGCAGATCAAACAGGGTTCGGTGTTCTTCAGGTGTCAAAACGGAAAAGAAACTGTCGTTGTGTTCAAGTGCCTGCTCACGGACTCGCGCCTGGAACGCCTTGCCTTCTGGGGTCAGGTAGAGCGCGTTGGAACGACGATCCCGCGCCGAGGGACGACGTTCAATCAGGTTGCGCTTTTCCAGTTTGTCCACAATCGCCACCATTGCCGAACGGTCGTTGCCCATCGCCGTAGCGACCGCCGTCTGGGTCAGACCGGGGTTGCGATCGACAATTTCCAGAGTGCCGAACAGACCCGGTGTAATCTCGAATTCGGCAAAGAAATCATTGACACTCTTGAATGCATTCAGCTGCGCACGGCGCAGCCAGTAGCCGGTCAACTGATGAAGAGAACCAAAATCGATGTTGTCACTGTCTGCCACTGTGCTTGTCCCGTCTGAATCTGTCGGCGCTTTTTAGCACGACTATTGCATACCCTCAACAGTTATACGGCACAACATAGTTCTCAATCAACTCCCCCTCCTTTTCCTGCCACAAGAACCCTGAGCCGCGCCGCGCACTGTCGAGGAACAATAAGGTCTGAAAATATTGTTGTATGTTTAAACAATTAAATATATAAACTGTGACTACAGCAAACCAAGATTCCCATTCTCGTCACCAGAACAACAAGACAGAACATCAAGAGGAACACCCGGATGAGCAAAGTGATTAGCGCCGATCAGGCTGCAGAGCTGATCAAGGACGGCGATACGGTCGCCTGGACCACCATCGGCATGTCCTATTTCGCCGAACAGATCGCTCAGGCACTGGAAAAGCGTTTTCTGGAAACCGGTGCGCCGCGCAACATCACCCCGGTGCATGATTGCGGTTGCGGCGATGGCAAGGACGCAGGCATGGCACACCTGGCCCACGAGGGTCTGGTCAAACGCTTGATCTCCGGCCATACCGGCCAGGCTCCGAAAATGGCACAAATGGTGGCCGACAATAAAATCGAAGCTTATCTGCTGCCGCAGGGGGTAATGGCCACACTCTGGCGTCAGATTGCCGGGCACAAACCGGGTGTCATCACCAAGGTAGGCATGGGTACCTACGTTGACCCGCGCATTTCCGGTGGCAAAGTCACGCCTCAAACCACCGAAGACCTGGTCAAACTGCTGGAGATCGAAGGCGAGGAGTGGCTGCTCTACAAGAGCTTTCCGGTCAACGTCGCCGTCATACGCGCTACCACTGCCGATGAAAACGGCAACCTGACCGTAGAAGAGGAAGCCCAGATCAGCGAGGCCCTGCCCATGGCGCAGGCAGCCCACAACACCGGTGGCATCGTCATCGCTCAGGTCAAATACCTGGCCGAAGCGCACTCGCTGCATCCCAAGGATGTGAAGATTCCCGGCGCCTTGGTGGATTACGTAGTAGTTGCCGAACCGGATAACCACAAACAGACCATTACCACTGTTTACAACCCTGGCCTGGCAGGCAACACCCGCGTCCCTCTTGGTGCTATCCCGCCCATGCCGTTCAGCGAGCGCAAGCTGATCGCCCGCCGCGCCGCCATGGAGCTGCGTCCCAACACGCTGGTTAACCTGGGTATAGGTGTACCGGACGGGGTTGCATCAGTGGCCGCTGAAGAGGGTGTCGTAAAACAGTTCACCCTGACAACGGAGCTGGGCACCTACGGTGGCATCCCCGCGTCGGGTGGCGATTTCGGTGCTGCCTGGAACGCCGATGCGATCATCGAGCACCACGCCCAGTTCGACTTCTACGACGGCGGCGGTCTGGATATCGCATTCCTGGGCCTGGCTCAGGCCGATACCAAAGGCAATTTGAACGTCAGCAAATTCGGCCCCAAAGTCGTCGGTCCGGGTGGTTTCATCAACATTACTCAGAGCGCAAAAAAGGTCGTATTCTGCGGCACCCTTACCGCCGGCGCCCAGTATGAGTTCAGCGAGAACGGCATCCGCATTGTGCAGGAAGGCAAGGCGAAAAAATTCGTCGAGGCCGTGGACCAGATCACCTTCAGTGGTGACATCGCTCGCCAGAACAAACAACCGGTCATCTACATCACCGAGCGTGCCGTGTTTGAACTGCGCGCGGAAGGCGTCACCCTGACCGAAATCGCGCCGGGGCTGGATCTTGAGCGCGATGTTCTGGCCGCCATGGATTTCCGTCCACTGATTGCCAATGACCTGAAAGAGATGCCGATCGCGCTGTTTGCCGAACGCTGGGGCGGTCTCGCATCCATCATGAATGACGCCCGCTAACCGAATAAAGACAACAGGAGCGAAATGCCATGTCCATTGAAAATGTGGAAATTCCCTACGGCGCCTACTGGTCAACTCCGTTCGCCAAGTGGCAAGGGTCCCTGCAGCATCTGCATGCGATGAAGTTCGCCGCCTGGGTAGCAAAAAAGGAGCTGGCACAGCGCGACATCGATCCGACCCTGTTCGACTCGGGGGTGTTAGGCATGACCAATGCACAGTACCAGTCATTCTACGGTGCCCCCTGGCCACTGTATGAACTGGGTGCGACGCACACGCCCGGCCATCTGTTGAGTCAGGTATGCGCCACCGGCGTGCGCGGCCTGTTCGCTACCGCCTCGGAAATCGCCCTGGGCATGGCGGACACGTCCCTACTGATGACGGCGGATCGTTGCTCCAACGGTGCCCACATCTATTACCCGGCACCCACTGGCCCCGGCGGCTACGGCCAATCGGAAGACCAGGTGACCTATAACATGCAGCATGATGCCATTGCCGGCCACTCAATGATCCAAACCGGTGAAAACGTGGCCAGACAATTTGGCATCAGCCGCGAAGAACTGGACGCAGTGGCCCTTCGCCGCTATGAACAGTATCAGGACGCACTAAAAGACGATCAGGCGTTTCAGAAGCGTTACATGACCTTGCCGTTCGCCATACCCAATCCGTCCTTCCGCAAGGAAGTGGGCAGCCTGAACGGCGATGAAGGCGTCTTTCCGACCACCGCAGAAGGACTGGCCAAGCTGAGTCCGGTTAATGAGGGAGGAGTGGTCACCTTCGGCAACATGACCCACCCCGCCGACGGCAACGCCGCCATGATTCTCACTACAGCCGACAAGGCACAGGCACTGAGTCATGACCCCGGCATTCGCATCAATATCTGCGGTTTTGGCCAGGCCCGCACCGACCTGGCTCACATGCCGGCGGCTCCGATCGATGCAGCAGCCCGCGCACTGGCCGCTGCTGGTGTGGATTACAGCCAGATCAAGGCGATCAAGACCCACAATCCTTTTGCCGTTAACGACGTTGCTTTCGCCAGGGCCACCGGTGTGGATGTCATGCAAATGAACAACTTTGGCTGTTCGATGATCTGGGGTCACCCCCAGGGACCGACCGGCATGCGCGCCATCATCGAACTGATCGAAGAGCTGGTTCTGCTGGGGGGTGGCTACGGTCTGTTTACCGGCTGTGCCGGCGGCGATCAGGGCATGGCCGTAGTGCTGCGCGTCAGCGAGCGTTGACCGATCTGAACGACTGATGATGAGTGAATCTCCGAGCGGCCAGAGGCCGCTCTTTTTATGTCCGCTCGATATCGAAAAAGCAAATATACCTAATTATTTGTGTTGATATTTGTTGTGTAATACAACTATTATTCAACTAACCAAACAATGTGCCGGCTCCTGTCACCGCCGGCGGTTGAAAGAACAACAAGAGGCAAACACATGAATGCATATCGTTACCTGACCTTCTCCGTCGAAGAAGGCATTGGTCACCTGACCCTGAACCGCCCCGAGAAAAAGAATGCGATCAACGATCAGCTCTGCCTTGAGATCGAAGATGTATTCCGCAATCTGCCCACCGGGCTGGATGTCATTCTGTTGTCAGGTAACGGTCCCGAGTTCTGTTCCGGCCTGGACCTGTCCGAACACACTGCGCGCGAACCGTTTGAAGTGGTCGAACATTCCCGTATGTGGCACCGCGTCTTCGGTTATATCCGCAACTCCGGTATCCCCGTAGTCGCAGCCCTGCACGGCGCCGTCATCGGCGGCGGCCTTGAGCTGGCGATCTGCGCCCACGTACGTGTTTCCGACGAAAGCACCTTCTACCGCCTGCCGGAAGGTCGCCACGGCATCTTTGTCGGCGGTGGTGCCTCGGTCAATGTGGCCCGAGTCATCGGCGCCAGCCGCATGACCGAAATGATGCTGACCGGCCGCACCCTGGATGCAGAACAGGGCGAACGTCTGGGCCTGGCACACTACGTGGTCGCCAAGGGAGAATCCCTGGCCAAGGCCAAGGAACTGGCCGCCACCATCGCCACCAACTCCCGTTTCTCCAACTGGGCCATGGCCACCGGCATTTCCCGCATCGAAAACATGGCTTCAGATGACGGGCTCTACACCGAGTCCCTGATTACCGGCATCACCCAGAGCAGCGGTGAAGTGAAAGAGCGCATCGACGCCTTCCTCAACCGCAAGAAAAAAGCCTGACCGTCCGCCAACGACAAGAACAGAGGAGTCGCCCCATGAATATCAACGATCGCCACTTCATCGTCACCGGCGCCAGCTCGGGCATTGGTGAAGCCGTTGCCCGCCGCCTGCATCAGCTCGGCGCCCGTATTACCCTGGCCGACATCAATGCCGAAGGCGGCAACCGAGTCGCAACCGACCTGGCCGAGCGTGCCAACTTTGTTCAGACCGACATTGCCGATGAAGCCTCGGTACAGAGTTGCGTCGATCAGGCTTTGGAGCGTTTTGGCCCGATTGATGGACTGATCAACTGTGCCGGCATTCCGGGGGCAGAACGCGTCATTGGCCGCGATGCCCCCCACCGTCTGGATAGCTTTGAACGCGCCCTGCGCGTCAATCTGCTCGGCACCTTCAACATGATTCGCCTCAGTGCCGACCGGATGCAGCACAACACACCCGGGGAAGACAACGAGCGTGGCGTCATCATCAACACCGCCTCCGTGGCCGCCTTTGATGGCCAGATCGGCCAGGCCGCCTATTCCGCCTCCAAGGGTGGCGTATGCGCCATGACCCTGCCGATCGCCCGAGAGCTGGCGCGCTTCGGCATCCGTGTCATGACCATCGCCCCCGGCATCTTCAAGACCCCGATGATGGATGTGCTGCCGCCAGAGGTGCAGGACTCACTGGGGGCATCCGTGCCCTTCCCCCAGCGACTGGGCAAGCCGGAAGAGTTTGCTTCACTGGTACAGCAGATCATCGAGAACAGCATGCTCAACGGTGAAGTGATTCGACTGGACGGCGCCATCCGCATGGCTGCCAAGTAAACAACACACGAGGTGGATGATGAGTCTCTATCAGGCCCCGCTCAAGGATATTCAGCTGCTGGTCGAAAACGCCTTGACCAGAACCGGACTGGCCGAACTGCCAGCCATGGCCGATTTCGATACCGAGCTGGTCAATGCCGTACTTGAAGAAGCGGGCAAGTTTGCCGCCGGTGAGCTGGCACCACTCAACCGCATGGGAGATATCCAGGGCTGTCGTTTCGAGGATGGCAAGGTGATGACCCCGGATGGCTGGAAGAACGCCTACCGCCAGTTCTGTGATGCCGGCTGGATGGGACTTGCGCTGCCAGCAGAATTTGGCGGCCAGTCGCTGCCGCGCTTCATTGCCCAGCCGGTGAATGAAATGTGGCTGTCGGCCAACCTGGCCTTCATCATGTTCCACGCGCTGACTCAGGGCGGCAGCGAGATCCTGCTGCACTTCGGCAGCGACGAACAGAAGGCGCGCTACCTGGAACCGCTCATTTCCGGTCGCTGGACGCTGGCCATGTCACTCACCGAGCCCAATGCCGGTTCTGACCTGGGCGCACTCACCACCCGAGCAGTGAAACAGGACGATGGGCGTTACCTGATCAAGGGGCAGAAAATCTACATCACCTACGGCGACCACGACCTGGCGGACAACATTGTTCACCTGGTTCTGGCCCGAACACCCGATGCGCCGGCCGGCAGCCGCGGCATCTCGCTGTTCCTGGTGCCCAAGTATCGCATCCGTGAGGATGGCTCCCTCGGCGAAGCCAATGATGTCCGCTGCACCGGCATCGAACACAAAACCGGTCTGCATGGCAGCCCGACCTGTTCGATCAGCTACGGCGACAAGGATGCCTGCTACGGCGAGCTGATCGGTGACGAGAATCGCGGACTTGCGGCCATGTTCATATTGATGAATGAGGCCCGCCTCAGCTGTGGTATTCAAGGCGTGGCGCTGGGCGAAGCCGCCTACCAGCAGGCCCTGGAATATTCACTTGAACGCACCCAGGGCACTGATTACCGTGGTGGCCCTGAGCGGGTAGCCATTGCTCAGCACCCGGATGTGGCACGCATGCTGCTGTCGATTCGTTCGGAAGTGATGGGGCTGAGATCACTCAGCTACCTGATTGCGGCCCAGATCGACAAGGCCGAACATACGCCCGACGCCGATGAACGCAAGCGACTGCAAGATCGGGTCGCCCTGCTGACTCCCGTGTTCAAGGCCTACGCCACGGAGAGAGCCAACCTGATGGCGGGCACCGGTATCCAGATCTTCGGCGGTATGGGCTTTGTGGAGGAAACCGGCGTTGCCCAGCTGATGCGCGATGCCCGCGTAACCACCATCTACGAAGGCACCACCGGGATCCAGGCTCGCGATCTGGTGTTCCGCAAGATTCAGCTCGATGAAGGGGCTGCACTCAAGGCTCTGCTGGACGAAATCGATGCCGATGCCGACCGTCTTGAGGGCCTGCCCCAGGCGGCCGACACCCTGCGTCAGGCAACAGGCGCCCTTCGTGACCAGATTGCCCCCATGGTCAGCAGCGGCAATTTGCTGCGGCTCAATGCCGGAGCCGTACTTCTGCTGGAAGCACTGGGAACGCTCTGCTGTGCCTGGCAGCTGGGCAATCTGGCTGCACTGGCCTTGAGCCGTCGCGCTCAGGATCCTGTCTACTACGGCAACCTGATCGCTCTGGCGGAGTATTACTTTGCTCACAGCCTGCCTGGTGTCCAGGCACGCTTACTGAGCTTCGAGCAGGCGGAAGCCGGTATTGCGAATTACCGCTTCGACGACTGACGCTCAGCATCACATAACAAGAATCAAGACAACGCAACCGCGGGCCGCGACAAAGACAACAAACCGGCCCGCGATGGAGATGCCAAACATGCTTGCCGACTTTCACCCTGTTAACGTAAACAACTATGGTGTGGATGTAGAGATCCGCGAAGACGGCGTACAGATCGTTCGCTGCCCGCAGCCGCTGGCTGACTACGCCGAACACATGATCGAGCGCCTTGAATTCTGGGCAGCGGAAGCCCCGGAGCGCGTGTTCATTGCTCAGCGCGATGCTCAGGATGACTGGGACTCCATTACCTATGCCGATACCCTGAAACATGTCCGCGCTCTGGCCGCCTGGCTGGTGACTCAAGACCTGGGACCGGAACGTCCCCTCGTCTGCCTTTCGGGCAACAGCAATGAACACCTGCTGATCAGCCTTGCAGCCATGTATATCGGCATCCCCTTTGCGCCGATCTCGACCGCTTATTCACTGGTGTCCACCGACTTTGGCAAGCTGCGTCATATCTTTGACCTGCTGACACCGGGCATGGTGTTTGTGGACAACCTGGGCCCCTTCCGCGATGCCATTGATGCGGTCGTACCCGCCACCACCCCGTTGATTGCGGTTTCCAGTGCTCATGCGCTGGATGAGCTGAACAACCCCGTGTTCGATTTCAATGAGCTGCTCAAGACCCCGACTTCGCCCTTAGCCGAAGCGGCAAAAGCGCGGATCGACGGCGACACCATCGCCAAGTTCATGTTCACCTCCGGCTCCACCGGTATGCCCAAGGCGGTTATCAACACCCAGCGCATGCTCTGTGCCAATCAGGAAATGATCCGCAGCATCATGGCATTTCTCAAGGACGAACCGCCGATCATGGTGGACTGGCTACCCTGGAACCACACATTTGGCGGCAACCACAACATCGGCATTGCCCTGTATAACGGCGGCAGCCTGTATATCGACCACGGCAAACCAACGGAAAAGGCATTCGACATCAGCCTGAACAATCTGCGGGATGTGGCGCCCACGGTCTATTTCAACGTCCCCAAAGGCTATGAACTGCTGGTGAAAAAGCTGCGTCAGTCTCCAGACATCGTCAAAACATTCTTCTCTCGCCTGCAGCTGACCCATTTTGCTGCGGCCGGACTTTCTCAGCATATCTGGGATGCCCTGGATGCACTTGCCATTCAGCATACGGGCAAAAAAATTCCCATGATCACGGGACTGGGTGCTACCGAGACCGCACCTTCAGCACTGTTCGCATCGATCGAGGAATGTGCGTCCGGTGTGATCGGCACACCGCTGCCGGGCATCGAGATGAAACTGGTACCCAACGGTGACAAGCTGGAAGCGCGCATTCGTGCCGTTTCGGTCACCCCCGGCTACTGGCGTGCCCCCGAACTGACGGCACAGGCGTTTGATGAAGAAGGTTTTTACTGTCTCGGCGATGCCATGAAGTACATTGACCCGGAACGGCCCAACCGCGGCTTCCGTTTCGACGGCCGCGTGTCCGAAGATTTCAAACTGGATACAGGTACCTGGGTCAGTGTCGGCAACCTGCGCGCACACCTTATCCACTTCTTTGCACCCTATGTGCAGGATGTGGTGATTGCCGGCCATGACCGTGCCTATGTGTCGGCCATGATTTTCCCGGATCTGGGCCATTGCCGCGCGCTGGTGCCGAACAGCGATGAGCTGTCCGACAGTGAACTGCTGCGCGCGCCCCATCTGCGCGAAACCTTCCAGCGCCTGCTGGAACAGATGGCCGAAACAAGCACCGGCAGTTCCACCCTGATCCGCCGCATGCGCCTGCTCGATCAGCCCCCCGCCATCGATCTGAATGAAGTCACCGACAAGGGATCGATCAACCAGCGAGCGGTACTGAAAAGCCGCGATGAGCTGGTCAGGGACATGTACAGCGAACATCCCTCCGAGGAGGTATTCCGGCTTGAGCGCTGAACCGGCACCACACGCCGTCCCAGCTGCCCCGGAACCGATGTGAACAACCGATTTACGGAAACACGAACCATGAAAATACTTGTCAGCATCAAGCGCGTCATCGACTACAACGTCAAGGTGCGCGTCAAGGCCGATAACTCCGATGTCGACCTGGCCAACACCAAAATGGCCCTGAACCCCTTCTGTGAAATCGCCGTGGAAGAAGCGATCCGACTCAAGGAAGCGGGAATCGCGACTGAAGTGGTGGCGGTATCCATCGGCCCCAAAGCGGTGCAGGAACAACTGCGCACAGCTCTGGCTCTGGGTGCCGACCGAGCCGTTCAGGTTGAAACCGATGATATGCCCGAACCGCTTAACATCGCCAAGCTGCTGGCCAAAGTGGTCGAAGCCGAGCAACCCGGCCTGGTGCTGCTGGGTAAGCAGTCCATCGACGGCGACAACAATCAGACCGGGCAGATGTTGGCGGCACTCACCGGTCGTCCCCAGGCCACTTTCGCCTCTGCCGTCAAGCTCGAGGCCAACAGGGCAATTGTCACCCGTGAGATCGATGGCGGCCTGCGCACGCTTGAACTAACTCTCCCGGCCATAGTGACCACTGACCTGCGCCTGAACGAACCACGCTATGCCAAGCTACCCGACATCATGAAAGCCAAACGCAAGCCACTGGATGTCAAAACCCCGGCCGATCTAGGTGTCACCCTGAAAACCCACGTCCGTCAACTCAAGGTTGAGGCTCCGGCGGCCCGTCAGGGCGGTATCAAGGTGGGCAGCGTGGATGCTCTGATCGACAAACTCAAACACGAAGCCAAGGTACTTTAAGGGGATTGGGATGAGTATTTTATTGATTGCCGAACACGATAATCGGACGCTCAACCCGGCGACACTCTGCGCCCTGAATGCCGCTCTTCAGATCGGCAGCGACATCTCTGTGCTGGTGGCCGGCAAGGGCTGTCGAGCCGTTGCCGAAGAAGCCGCCCGAGTGGCCGGTATTGGTCGGGTGTTGCTGGCCGATCATGACGCCTACGCGAAAGGACTGGCGGAAAACCTTGGCAGCCTGATTGCCGGCCTGGCCGGCGACTTCAGCCACCTCATCACACCGGCAGGTACCACCGGCAAGGATGTAATGCCTCGCGTGGCCGCACTGCTGGATGTTGGCCAGCTGTCGGACATCATGGCCGTCGAATCTACCGATACCTTCAAACGACCGGTCTATGCCGGCAATGCCATCGCGACCGTACAGTCCGACGATCCGATCAAGGTGATCACCGTACGTACTTCGGCGTTCGATCCTGTTGCCGCCGAAGGTGGCAACGCCGCCATTGAGGTAGTGAACAACGTCTGTGATGCCGGCCTTGCTCGCTTCATCAGCGAAGAACTGGCGCAGTCGGACCGGCCCGAACTGGCCTCTGCCCGCATCGTCGTTTCCGGTGGCCGTGGTCTTGGCAGTGGCGAAAATTTCGCCCTGCTGGAACAGGTGGCCGACAAGCTGGGAGCGGCCGTAGGGGCTTCACGTGCTGCCGTGGATGCAGGCTTTGTCAGCAACGACCTTCAGGTAGGTCAAACCGGCAAGGTTGTAGCACCCGACCTTTACATCGCCGTGGGCATTTCCGGTGCCATCCAGCATCTGGCCGGCATGAAGGATTCCAAAGTGATTGTGGCGATCAACAAGGATGAAGAAGCCCCGATCTTTCAGGTAGCGGATTACGGTCTGGTCGCCGACCTTTTCCAAGCGCTGCCGGAGCTAGAATCCCGGCTCTGATAGCCAAGGCGATATCAATCCTGCCCGGCCATCGCCGGGCTGCATGAATCAGAGGTAGACCATGCGCGAATCGATGGAATTTGATGTAGTAATCGTAGGCGCCGGGCCTGCCGGGCTCTCGGCAGCGTGCCGTCTGATGCAACAGGCCAAGTCAGCCGAGCAGGAACTGACCGTTTGTGTAGTTGAAAAAGGATCTGAGGTCGGCGCCCATATTCTTTCCGGTGCCGTGATGGAAACCCGCGCACTGGATGAGCTCTTCCCCGACTGGAAAGAGAATGGTGCCCCGCTGAAAACGCCTGTGACAGAAGATCAGGTGTTTCTGCTCAAGAATGAAACCGGTGCCATCAAACTGCCCAACGCCTTTGTGCCCAAGACCATGCACAACGACGGCAACTATGTTGTCAGCCTCGCCAATGTCACCCGCTGGCTGGGTGAACAGGCAGAACATCTGGGTGTAGAAGTGTTCCCGGGCTTTGCCGCCGCTGAGGTGCTGTACCACGAGGATGGCAGCGTCAAGGGAATCGCCACCGGCGATATGGGTGTCACCGCCAACGGTGAACAGGGCCCGAACTACATGCCCGGCATGGAGCTGCATGCCAAGTACACGATATTCGCCGAAGGCTGTCGCGGTCACCTGGGCAAGCAACTGATCGAGCAGTTTGCGCTGGACAAGGATTCAGACCCCCAACACTACGGCATCGGTATCAAGGAGCTGTGGGATATTGACCCTGCCAAACACAAGCCCGGTCTGGTCGTACACGGCTCCGGCTGGCCGCTGAGTGACGGCGCCAGTGGTGGTTTCTTCCTGTATCACGCGGAAGACAATCAGGTGGTGGTCGGCCTCATTATCGACCTGAACTATTCCAACCCGTACCTGAGCCCATTCGACGAATTCCAGCGCATGAAGCACCACCCCGAGATCAAGCAGTATCTTGAAGGTGGCAAGCGCGTGGCCTATGGTGCTCGTGCCATCACCAAGGGTGGCTTCAACACCCTGCCGAAGATGACCATGCCGGGTGCCCTGCTGATTGGCTGTGATGCCGGCACGCTGAACTTTTCCAAGATCAAGGGCATTCATACTGCCATGAAATCCGGCATGCTGGCGGCAGAGTCTATTGCAGAGGCACTGGTCAATGGCGATGAAGGCGGCAAGGACCTGACCGGCTTTACCGATGCCTACCAGACCTCATGGCTGTATGACGAGCTGTATCGTGGACGCAACTTCGGCCCGGCGATGCACAAGTTCGGCCCTTATTTGGGCGGTGCGTTCAACTATATCGACCAGAACTGGTTCGGCGGCAAAATCCCGGTGACCCTGCATGACCTGCACAAGGATCATGAACAGCTCAAGCTGGCCAGTGAATCCAGGGAGATTACGTATCCGAAGCCGGACGGCGTACTCTCATTCGACAAACTTTCATCCGTGTTCCTCTCCAACACCAACCATGAAGAGGATCAACCCTGCCACCTGCAGCTGAAAGACCCGAGCATCCCCATCAGCCAGAACCTGCCCAAATATGCCGAACCGGCTCAGCGATACTGCCCTGCCGGTGTGTATGAAGTGGTGGAAGGCGAGAGTGGCCCTCAATTTCAGATCAATGCGCAGAACTGTGTGCACTGCAAGACCTGTGATATCAAGGATCCTGCCCAGAACATCAACTGGGTGGTACCTGAAGGTGCCGGCGGGCCGAACTATCCGAATATGTAGGTGAAGTAACAAGGCCGGCTTTAAGCCGGCCTTGTTACTTCAGAATCAGAATATGGTCAGCAGCTTTGACAAGCACGCTCCGGCAGCAAAGCAGTGACGACAGTTATAACTCACCGGTTACGCATCCGTTCCTGTTCAAGTGCTGTCTCAATGCGCTGTAGTTGCTCGCTCATGGCAACCATATGCTCACGCATCCAGTGAATTTCGGCGGCCTCCCCCTCCCCGGACTCCAACTGCTCCGCGGCGCTCTCCTTCTGCATCACATCCAGCACAATACCAATCATCATGTTCAGGAATATGAACGCCGTGAGGAAAATGAAGCTCAGATAGAAGATCCAACTCAGCGGATACTCTTCCATGGTGGCGTACATGACATCGGTCCAGTCCTCAAAAGTGGCCACACGGAACAGCGTCAGCATCGAAATGGTGATATTACCCCACAGGAAGGGGTCGATGTTTTCAAACAGAAAACTGCCAATGGCCGCATATATGTAGAATATGATGAACATAAGCAAAGCCACATAACCCATGCGCGGAATGGATTTCACCAGCGCCGCCAGCAGCATACGCAACTCAGGGATCATGGAGACCAGTCGCAGAACACGGAAGACCCTGAGTAGACGTGCAATCAGGACCATTTCGGAGTCATTGATCGGTACCAGACTGGCCACAACAATCACGAAATCAAAGATGTTCCAGCCTTTCTTGAAAAAGTCGAAGAACCGCTTTTCCGCTGCCATCCTGACGATGATTTCAAACAGGAAAAACAGCGTGACACCCAGATCGAGCCAGTTGATCAGTTGGTCAAACCTTGACGTTTCTTCGTAAGTCTTGGCCCCGATCAGCAGCGCCGAGGTAACAATGACCAGAATGACAAAGGTCTCGAACAGCTTATTGGCACGCAGCCGCTCAAGCCTGTCCTGAAGTCGAGTCCAGTAAATCCTCATTCGACGTACTCTCCGCAGCAAAATGGTAGATAGGCGCGCGGATTATACGTCAGCGCCCCCTCAGCCCCAATGCTCCTCTTCGTCGGTCAGATCAAAACGTACATCTCGGCCATCAGCCCCCAGCTGCCAGACTTCTTCCGGCTCACCATCCGCGGCAAAGCGAACCAGCCCTATACCCGCCTTATTAACCAACCGACAGCCCTCTGCTGCACCTTCTGGGCGCCGGGGAGATACTTTCATCAGGCGACGTCGCGTAAACCAGTTTAACGGCGATGAAGGGGCGTAGAGCCAACGATTGAGCCGGTCGAATAAAGTCAGCAAACGAGGCGGGAACTCGTTTTTCAGACCGCTGCTGGTGATCTGCCAGATTTTTGGTCCACCCTTGCGGAAACGGATCTCGATGTCGTACACAAATGAGTAGTGCACGTCCCCCGAGAGCACGACAAAATGCTCAGGTGTACGCGTATGGCGGAAAATGTTCAGGATCACGTTGGCTGCACCTGGGTGTGCCATCCAGTTTTCTGCATCCACCATCAGAGGCTGGCCGAAAGTGGTGAAAGTCTTTTGTACCGCCTCGATCAGTTTTACACCAAACACAGGGGCCGGGGAGACCAGAATCACGGCTTTTCGATCCAGCAGGTGCTGCTGTAACTCGGTGAGTGCCTCCCAGTCCATCAACCCTGAAGGGCTGTTCAGGTTGCGCTCGGCGCGCCAGCGGCGGGTACGCGTATCCAGCACCAGCACACCGGGATCAATGGGGATAAGGTAGTCCCAGCGCTGAAACGCTATCAGCTCATCGATCAGGCTGTGGTGATCTTCTTCATCGTGTGTTTTAAGCCAACGCTCCACATGCTCACTCAAATGTTTGCGGATCTTGCGTGGCGCGTTGCCACTGCCCTGACAAAGCAGATAACCGATCATCGCATTACCAATGATCTGTCGTGAGAAGGGATGACCATAGGCGGACAACTCCCATGCAGCCGACAAATTCCAGTCATCCGTAACATCATGGTCATCAAAGATCATGTACGTGGGTAAATGTGCCATCACCCGGCGAACCTGAGGCAACTGTGCACAAAACCCAAGAATGGCATCCAATTCGTGGTCATACAGCTCGGCATGACGGGGGGAAAGCGCTGGCGGGTTCAGATCAATCCCTTGCCAGGCCTTTGGCGACCAGATCAGACAATAGCTGGCGATCACCTCAGCAAAGGTAATCAGGTGATTATGTGCGGAGTCACTGGTGAAAATGGGCTTGCGTACCCCGGAAAAAAAACGTTCCCGAACATTTTCACTCAGCTGATCCTTGGGCAAAAGCTGTTCACGTTGATAGTAGCAATACGGGCTTTGCCTCAGCTCAATGCCACTGTCAGCCCCCCCTCCCTCGAGTGTTTCATCCCACAGCCCCAGACGATCACTGAGCTGATGAGCCGCCCTTAGCATTGGCCCTGCCACATCATCCGCGTAGAGCTGGTCACCACTGAGCATCAACACGGCCGGCCAGTCGGCCGGTGCAGCAAGATGCTGCTCCAGCCAGGCGTCGGCAAGCGCCAGCCCATCCCTTGATGGATAATGCGGCTTGCGACAAGAGCCATGCATCATTGAGCGCAGCTGAGGCTGGATCACAAACCCGGGCAAAAGCTCACCTGGATAGAGAAGGTCCGGACCCCACTCCTGTATGGAGCACCAACGAGTATCGCCCTGAGCACGAATCAGCAGATCGTAATCAATGCGCTCCCCGGTAGGCAGTGGATTTTCCGGCTGCAGATTCAGCAGGCAGATCCAGGCATGCTCGCCAACTTGAAGTGACCAGCATTCGTCTTTCGTAAGAACCCTGTCAAGCACTCCCCCCTGAGTGGTTTTCAGCCGCAGGGAAAAGTCCAGCACCTCAGTGGTCAGGCACCAGATTGTCAGTTCATCAGGCGTGATTCGGCGCAGAATGGGGCCAACCAAAACGGGAAAACGTGCGTCGGAACTGGAGGGAGGCAGAGATATCGACATTGTTCAGATTGAGGCCAAACTCACATCGTTTGGCCCGGGTCTCCTGAGGTGGAAGGTTATCAGTGCAGAGGTTCCTCGTATTTTTTACGGATCGCCATTAAAGCAGGCTGAATATCCAGAGGCGCATAGTTCATCGCCTGCTCAAACAGCTCCTTGTTCTCTTCCGAAAGACGCTCTTCCTCGCTCATGGCCGAGAGCTGCTTCATGGCTTCAATGAATTTGGGGTGTGGAGTGTTCTGACTCATGGGATGCTCCTCCGCGCTGTTGGGGCAGAGATCAAGTGCTCTGCACGCCTATTGTGCCCGTCAAGGAGCATCAGAACCAGCCCGCAGGGCGCTAAAAACCTTGCGGGCCAAGTCTCAGGCTACATCACCCGATTGGTGGTCAGGTACTTGGAAGCAGCGTCCGGTCCTGTACCATCGGCATAGAGGGTAACGCCCGAGCGCAGGCAGATCGACAGGTTTTGATGAGATGCCTCGGTTTCAGGCGGCAACAGATGGTTGACTGCAGCCTTCTCTTCAAGCAGCTCTGCTTCCGTAACCTTCATCATCTCGCGGCTCCAGTCTGATATGTCCAGACCACGTACAATCTGATACCGCCCGTAGTCACAACGCACCGGGAAAGAGTAGAAAATGCCCTTTTCGATGCTGTAACTGCCATCGCTCAGAATCCCCATACTGACGATTTCACCCGGCTGTGTTCCCAGCATCCAGTCATGCATGTGATCCACCACCGCCTGAGCAGCAGAGGCGGCACTGGACACGCCACGGGCCGCAATAATCTCGCCACCCCGTGTCTGGATCTTGGGGATGAACACTTCACGATACCACCGCTCGTCAATCTGCTCCATCACCGGCTCATCCAGTACTGTAGCCTGGTGCAGATCGGGAAACTGGGTGGTGGAATGGTTGCCCCAGATCACCACACGGCTGATGTTGCGCGGGTTGGCACCGGTATGGTTGGCCAGTATTCCCTTGGCACGATTGTGGTCCAGTCGCGTCAGCGCCGTGAACTGGGATGGACTCAGCTTGGGCGCATTGCGACTGGCGATCAATGCATTGGTATTGGCCGGATTCCCCACGACCAGGACCTTGACGTCGCGGTTGGCATGATTATTCAACGCCTGACCCTGACGCGTGAAAATTTCTGCATTGGACTCCAGCAAGTCACTGCGCTCCATGCCTGGTCCCCTTGGACGGGCGCCGATCAGCAGTGCGTAGTGCACATTATCGAAACCGTCTTCCACGTTGTCATGCAGAGTGATGGTATGCAGCAACGGGTAGGCACAGTCCTCCAGCTCCATAGCAAGACCACGCAAGGCTTCCATACGATCAGGCATTTCAATCAGCTGGAGAATCACCGGCTGGTCCTTACCGAACATCTCGCCGCTGGCGATTTTGAATAACAAGTTGTTACTGATAGCACCGGCAGCGCCGGTAACGGCTATTCGGACAGGTCTGCGCATGATGACTCCCTCAAGTTGGTCTGCGAAGCGAAACGAATACGACTAAAGTCGTACTATTCAACGAATCGGCACACAACATGGCAAGTGAATCAGGCGGAATCAGGCAATCCCGAAATTGAACAGGCAACAAAAAAGAGGGAATCACTTCCCTCAAGCCCGAGAGACCATCCATGGCTTGGGTATGCAAGCATGGGGTCGGAGAAACAGAGTGATGGGCCCCACGACGGGGGCCCGGAGGTCAGGCAATACCTACCGCTTTGATCTTTTCTTCGATCTCCGGCAGGATGCTTTCGTCATCGATCGTCGATGGCATTTTGTACTCTTCGCTGGCCGCAATCTTGCGCAAAATGGCACGCAGGATCTTGCCTGAGCGTGTTTTCGGCAGTCGCTGCACCACGACCGCACGGCGGAAACAGGCCAGTGCACCCACCTGTTCGCGCACCATCGCAACCAACTCACTTTCTAGCTGGTCTTCATCGATTTCGACGCCAGCCTTGAGCACAATCAGCCCCACTGGAACCTGCCCTTTGAGTTCATCCGCCATGCCAATAACGGCACACTCAGCAACCGCGGCATGAGCGGAGACCACCTCTTCCATCTCACCGGTTGACAGGCGATGACCTGACACGTTGATCACATCATCTGTCCGGCCGGTGATATAAACGTAGTTATCTTCATCCTTATAGCCACCATCACCGGTATGGTAGTAACCCGGAAATGCAGTCAGGTACGAGCTGACAAATCGATCATTGTTGTTCCAGATGCTCCAGGCAACGCCCGGCGGCAGCGGCAGCTTAATGCAGATGTTACCGGCTTCCATCGCCCCAACAGGCTCACCGTCGCCATCCAGTACCTGAATATCGTAGCCGGGAATCGGTTTGTTGGTAGATCCAAGACGGGGCTCTGAGGGGGAATCCCAACCCATCATTGGCGCGGTCACCGGCCAACCGGTTTCAGTCTGCCACCAGTGGTCAACGACCGGCACTTTTAACAGATCATCCAGCCAGTAGTAGGTTGAGGAATCCAGTTTTTCGCCGGCCACAAAGATCCAGCGCAGACTGCTCAGATCGTATTTTTTGGCCAGATCACCTTGCGCATCTTCCTTGCGCACCGCACGGAAAGCCGTTGGCGCACAAAACATGGAGTTGACCTTGTACTCTTCAATGATGCGCCAAAAGGCACCGGCATCCGGTGTCTTGATCGGCTTGCCTTCATAGAAAATCGCACTGCAGCCACCCATCAGCGGGCCGTAGACGATGAACGAGTGTCCCACCACCCAGCCAATGTCCGAAGCACCCCACCAGACATCACCGGCTTCCATGCCATAGACGTTGTTCAACGCGTAGCGCAATGCAACGGCATAGCCACCATTGTCGCGAACGATCCCCTTGGGCTGACCGGTAGTACCGGATGTATAGAGAATATAGAGCGGATCGGAACCCTTGACCGGAACGCATTCGGCCGGTTCTACACCTTCCTGCGCCTGATACCAGTCCAGATCACGACTGGGATCCATCTCGGCCTTCAGCATTGGACGCTGGCAGACCAGCGTGTGCGGAGGCCTATGGCTGGCCAGTTCAATTGCCTTATCGACTAACGGCTTGTATGCGATTTTTTTATCGAATTCAACACCGCAGGAGGCGGTCAGAATCACCTTGGGTTTGGCATCGTCAATGCGAATTGCCAGTTCATGCGGCGCAAAGCCGCCAAACACCACTGAGTGAACCGCTCCCAGACGAGCACATGCCAGCATGGCAACAGCGGCTTCAGGGATCATCGGCATGTAGATGACGACGGTATCACCCTTTTCAACACCCAAGTTTCGCAGGGTGCCAGCAAAACGACTGACACGTCCCTTCAGGTCGTTGAAGGTGATCGCTTCCTTGGTATCGGTGACAGGAGAGTCGTAGTAAAGCGCCACCTGATCCCCACGCCCCTGCTCCACCTGATGGTCAACCGCCAGATAGCAGGTGTTCAGCTCGCCATCGGCGTACCAGCTGTGCGTACCCCAGTCGGTGGTGGTCAAAGTGGTTTGCGGTGCCTTGTACCAGGCAATATTTTTGGCCTGCTCTGCCCAGTAGGCCTCGGGGTTGGCGATAGACGCGCGGTATTGTTCGTTGTAATCCATGCTCCACCTCATCTTATTCTTGTTATCGTGCGCGGCACTTAACTTCAGAACCGAGTCAAGAGCCGCGCCGCAGACCGGAACCGGTCCGTCTTATTCGGCGTCCTGATAGAGTCGAATCAGGCTGGAGAAATCCAGCGCACCGTTACCGGCTGACTTGTGCAGGTTAAACAGTGCACGGGCTGCCGACCCCATGGGGGTAGCCGATGCACTCTGTTGACTGACTTCCATCGCCAGCCCCAGATCCTTGAACATCAGATCCACCATGAAGCCACCCTGGTAGTCACGCGAAGCTGGCACGCCATCCATTACACCCGGAACCGGGTTGTATACCTGCAACGCCCAGTTGTTCCCTGAGCTCTGCTTCATGATGTCGGACAGCACCTTAGGATCCAGGCCGTTTTTCATGCCCATGTTCAGCGCTTCGCAGGTACCCGCCATCAGGATGCCCAACAGCATGTTGTTGCACACCTTGGCCACCTGGCCTGCGCCATGATCGCCGGCATGGAAGATGTTCTTGCCCATGCACTCAAGCACCGGTTTTGCCTGTGCAAACTGGGCTTCGGACCCACCAACGATAAAGGTCAGCGTACCGGCCTGGGCACCGCCCACCCCACCGGAAACCGGTGCATCGATAAAGCCAATACCCTTGGCGGCACCGGCCGCGGCCACACGACGTGCCGTATCGGCATCGATGGTTGAGCTATCGATCACCAGCGTATTGCTGTCGATCAGATCAAACAGAGGTTGGTCGCCTGTTACAAAAAGCCCTTCAACATGCTTGCCGGCAGGCAGCATGGAAACGACAAAATCCACGCCTTTTACTGCGTCCTGAGCAGACCCGGCAGTCTGACAGCCCGCTTCCGCAGCCTGTGCCAGTGCCTGAGCGGACAGGTCAAACGCCTTGACGCTGTGACCCGCCTTGGCGAGATTGGCAGCCATTGGGCCGCCCATGTTACCCAGACCAATAAATGCGATTGTTGCCATAATGCTATTCCTTGTTTTTATTCTAAAAAGTCAAAGATGTGGATGATCGGTAATTACAGGTCTGCCAGTGGATGCTGCTGCCAGGGCGACTGAAACATACCCTCCAGAAACCGTGACTCAACCTCTTCAATGGAGGCAAAAGTCCAGTTGGGCTGACCGTCCTTGTCGATCAGCAGCGCACGCACGCCCTCCTGCAGTTCACGATGGCGGCAGCACTGTACGGATAGAATAAGTTCGTGCTGGAACACTTCCTTGAGTGACAGATGACGGCAGCGGTGCAGCTGCTCATGGATCATTTTGATCGAGAGCGGACTGCCGTGACTGATCGCCTTCTGTGCCCGCTTGATCCACTTGTCGTCGGACTCAAGCGCCAGCAGTGACTCAACCATCTCCTCAACGGAGTCGTGGTCGGTTACTTCACGGATCAGGGCTTCATGGGCACGAATCGGCGCTGGCATCGCTTCAAAGGTTTCACTGCATTCCTCTTCCAGTTCACGCAGCACTCGGCTGACAACGCCTCCGGCATCTTCACCCCAGTGCTCGCTCTGCAACCGCTCAAGCATGCCGTCGCGCATGTCTGCACTCAGAGCACGGTCGGCCAATCCCAGAAACAACGCATCGGCCGCGTTGATCGGGTTGCCAGTAAGGCCGAGGAAGAGGCCAGTCCTCCCGGGCATGCGGTTGAGAAACCAGCTGCCACCGACATCCGGATAGAGACCGATGGTCACTTCCGGCATTGCCAGGTGTGAGGTTTCGGTCACGACGCGGTGACTGCAGCCGTTCATCAGGCCCATGCCCCCCCCCATGACAATGCCGCTGCCCCAGCAAATCACAGGCTTCGGGTAAGTGTGCAGGGTATAGTCAAGGCGATACTCACGGGTAAAGAACTGCTCCGGGAAGTCGGTATCCTCGGCCACCATTGCCTTGTAGAGATTGACGATATCACCGCCGGCACAGAACGCCTTGTCGCCGGCACTGTCCAGCAGCACCGCAACCACATTGGCATCATCACGCCACTCGTCAAGTTTCGGCTGGATCAGATCGATCATGTCCAGCGTCAGTGCGTTCAGTGATTTCTCCGCATTGAGGCGAATCTCTCCGATGATCTGGCCATCTTTTGTCGCGTGTTCAGTAAAGAGTACACAGCTCATACTTGGGCTCCCTTGGCACCGACTCAGCGGTTTTTCCATTCGGCCTTGCGTTTTTCAAGAAACGCGTTGACCCCTTCACGTTGATCTTCGGTATGGAACAGGTCCACGAAGAGTTCACGCTCGATGATGTAGCCCTGATCCAGCGGACGACTGCGACCGGACTGAATCAGCGTCTTGCAGGCCGCTACTGCGGATGGGCTCTGCTCGCCTACCTGCTCGGCCAGATGCAAGGCACGCTCCAGTGCCTGCCCCTGCTCGACCACCTCTTCGACCAGTCCGATCTCAAGCGCCTTGTCAGCCTTCAGTCGCTCGCCGCAGAGGATCATGCGCTTGGCCCAGCCTTCACCCACCAGCCAGGTCAGGTTTTGGGTACCGCCAGCACAGGGCAGCAGACCGACTTTTGCTTCGGGCAGAGCCATCTGGGCTTGAGTTTCGGCAATGCGAATATCACAGGCCAGCGCCACTTCCAGACCACCGCCCATGGCAAAGCCGTTGATCGCTGCGATGGATACGCCACGGAAACGGCTCAGGGTTTCAAAGGCCTCACCAAACAGTCGCGCCATATCACGAGCCACGCTGCGATCGCCATCGGCGAACAGCTTAAGATCGGCGCCAGCTGAGAAGAATTTTTCACCCTCGCCGGTCAACACCAGACTCCAGATATCACGGTCTTCATTCAGCTCGCCAACAATGCGCACCAGCGCCTGCAGACTATCGGCGGTCCAGGTATTGGCCGGCGGATTGTTCATGGTCAGCAGCGCAACATGGCCACGCTTTTCAACTCGAATCAGTTCAGACATTACCCTGTTCTCCTTATGCTGGACTTGTCAGTAGGGCTTAGAGCTCGGCAGCACCTTCCGCCAGTACGCGGCGGGAGATGATCAGACGCATCACTTCGTTAGTACCTTCCAGGATACGGTGCACACGGGTATCACGCAGATAACGCTCCAGCGGATACTCCTTGATGTAACCGTTGCCGCCATACAACTGCAGCGCTTCATCACAGATGTTGTAACACACATCCGTGGCGAAACGCTTGGCCATGGCACAATAGGTCGTAGCATCAGGATGCCCCTTATCCAGCTTACTGGCCGCCAGACGCACCATTTGACGTGCGGCGATCAGCTCGGTCTGCATATCGGCAATGCGGAACTGCAGCGCTTGAAAGTCAGCCAAACGCTTGCCAAACTGCTTGCGCTCCAGCATGTATTCGGTGGCCTTGTTCAGCGCCTGCTGAGCGGTACCGACGGAGCAGGTCGCGATGTTGATACGACCACCGTCCAGTCCCTTCATGGCGATCTTGAAGCCGTCACCTTCCTTGCTGAGCAGGTTCTCGGCCGGAACACGCACGTCTTCGAAGGTGATCATGCGGGTTGGCTGGCAATTCCAGCCCATCTTGTCTTCCTTGCGCCCGTAGCTGATACCGTCGCTTTTGGCATCAACCGCGAAAGCGGAAATACCGGAGGCACCCTCGCCTCCGGTACGCGCCATCACCACCAGCACATCCGTGCTGCCGGCACCGGAGATGAAAATTTTGCTGCCATTGAGTACATAGTGATCGCCGTCAAGGCGGGCCGTGGTTTTCAGGGACGCCGCATCGGAGCCGGCATTGGGTTCGGTCAAACAATAGGAACCCAACATCTGGCCGGTCGCCAGCCCCTCGCCCCACTGTTCGATCACGGCAGGACCACCGAAACTGGCGACCATCCAGCTCACCATGTTATGGATCGTGATGTAAGCGGTGGTGGAAGTGCACCCCATGGCCAGCTGTTCGAAAATGATACTGGCATCCAGCCGGCTAAGGCCCAGGCCACCCACCTCTTCGGGGGTATAGAGAGAGCAGAAACCCAACTCGCCAGCCTTTTGCAGCACCTCGATCGGAAAAATCGCCTCCTGATCCCACTCGGCTGCGTTGGGTTCCAGTTCATTCTGTGCGAACGCCCGCGCCATGTCGGCAAAGGCGATCTGGTCTTCATTCAGTTCAAAATCCATTCCATACCTCGGACGCACTCTGTTTATTGTTATGGTCACGGCGACCGGATCAATGATGCCTGCGCCGCCATGACTCGGTTATTGCAACAGCGTGTTCTGTTAGCCTCGCATTATTTCAACTGGATCGTCATGTTCGGGCCTGACGCGATGTCATCCTCGAACCAGCGAGCGGTCACTGTCTTGGTTTCGGTGTAAAACTTCACTGCCTGCTTGCCGTAAGCATGCTGATCACCGTAGAACGACTTACGCCAGCCGGTGAAGGAGAACATCGGCAGAGGCACGGGTACCGGTACGTTGATGCCCACCTGACCCACCTTGATCTCGTGCTGGTACTTGCGAGCCGCCGCGCCGGACGACGTGAAGATAGAGGTGCCGTTGCCATACGGGTTTTCGTTGATCAGTGCGATCGCTTCCTCAATCGTATCCACTTCCAGTGCGATCAGTACCGGACCAAAGATCTCTTCCTGGTAGATCGACATGTCACGGCTCACGTTGCGGAACATGGTCGGACCAACCCAGTTGCCATCAGGATAGCCTTCCACCACACACTCGCTGCCATCCAGAATGCAGTCCGCGCCAGCATCCTTGCCTTCCTGAATCAGTCGCAACACACGCTCACGCGCCTGCGGATTGATCAATGGGCCATAACCGGCTTCGGGATCATTCCAGGCACCCGGGCGCACTTTTGCCAGCGCATCACGCACTTCCGGAATCCATTCACGAGCTTCACCCACGAATACCGCTACGGAGATGGCCATGCAACGCTGACCACCGGCACCGACGGACGCGCCCGCGATGTTATTGATCACCTGGTTCTTGGAGGCGTCGGGCATTATTACCATGTGGTTCTTGGCACCGGCGAAGGCCTGTACACGCTTCATATGATCGGTACCGGTGCGGTAGATGTGCTCACCCACGGTCACGGAGCCAACAAAGGAGATCGCCGGGGTATCCTTGTGGGTGAGAAGTTGATTCACCACATCCTTGGTACCGTGTACGATCTGCAGCAGGCCTTCAGGGGCACCCGCCTGTTGGAACAGCTCAGCAAGGCGCATCGGCGTCAGCGGGTCTTGCTCGGAAGGTTTGAGCACGAACGTGTTGCCGCAGGCGATTGCCATCGGGAACATCCACAGCGGAATCATCGCCGGGAAGTTGAACGGCGTAATGCCGACACATACGCCCAGCGGCTGGGTGATGCTGTAGCAATCGATCTTGCGAGCAACGTTTTCGACAGTCTCACCCATGCTCAGAGACGCGATGTTGCACGCGTGCTCAACTACCTCGATACCGCGCCACACATCACCTTTGGCGTCTTCAAAGGTCTTGCCGGTTTCTTGAGCCAGCAGTTCAGCCAGTTCATCATGATGCTCTTTCAGCAGATGCTGGTAGCGCAGCATAAGACGGGCACGGTCACCAACGGAGGTTTCCTTCCAGGTCTCGAATGCAGTCTTGGCGGCTTCGATGGCGCGCTCAACCTCTTCGGGAGTCGCACAGGGAACCTGCGCCAGCACTTCCTGAGTCGCGGGATTGGTGACCGGCAGCCACTGGCTGGTTTCACTCTGGACAAATTCGCCACCGATCAGGAGTGGTACATGCTGAGTCATTCGTTTCACCTTCACTGTCAGATTTATTGTTGTTATCTGTTCAGAAAGCAGCCAAACCACCTTCTGTTTACGTTAACGTTAATTCCTTGTCCATTTTGTAACACAGCCCGAAGGTCGTCAGGATTGATAATGTTGCTCACATGATGGACTATATTGCTGCCAATTAAGGGTTTTCACTAAAGCATATAAAACCAAAGACTAAGGATTTCATGAGTACCCCATCCAGCTGGCCTCTGCCCCCGGAAAGCATCCGTTTCGTCCTGCCCCGGCAGATGGTTTCGAAACTGGCAACACACCCACTCAGCGAGCAGCTGTATCCGCTTGGGATCGGTTACTACCAGCTCGCACGGGGACACGAAATGCGCCGTGAACAGCATGATGACTTTCTGCTGATCTACTGTCTTGAGGGCAGCGGACGCGTCGAGTACGGCACCGACCGCAAACGCCGAATCATTCGTGCCGGGGACCTGCTGGTGCTGCCACGTGGCACGCCTCATCATTACTGGACCGACCAGCGCGACCCCTGGAGTATCTACTGGATCCATTTCGATGGCGCGCTCTCCCAGGCGTTCATTGATCAACTGGCGCTGGACCCCGGCTCCCCCTTGCTGCCACTGGGGATCCATTCACGATTGGTATCGGATTTTGAAGCCTTGCTGGACACACGCCAGGCACGTCACCATCTGGCGTCTTACCTGCACAGCGCCAATCAACTGCGCCAGCTAATGACACATATTGCGCTGTTACGCCCTCTGGCGCGGCAACAGCAGGAGGAGTCGCTTGATCTGGAGAAAATTCACAGTTTGATGCAGGCGCGACTGCATGAGCAGATCGATGTGGAAACGCTGGCTGCCGCCGTCAGCCTGTCCAAGTACCACTTTATCAAGAAGTACAAGGCCCTGACCGGTACTACTCCGATCAATCATTTCATTCAGCTCAAAATCGAGCGCGCGTGCCACCTGCTGGATGTAACCAACAAGGGCATCAAAGAGATTGCATGGGCGGTAGGGTATGAAGATGCCTATTATTTCTCACGCATTTTCAGAAAAATGATGGGGATTTCTCCCAGCCAGTACCGTGCAATACGACTGGGGCGCTCATCGTACGTTGGCTGAACAGCCTTCACAGCATCGGGGGTCGTCATAAAGCACAACCTGATTCTTGCCTCCATGCTTTGCCGCGTAGAGGGCCGAGTCAGCACGAGCTACCAGGTCCACAAGACTGGTCGCATCTCGCGGATAGAGGGAGACACCAATACTGGCTGTCAGATCCAGTGTTTTCAGCGCGTCGGGCAAACTTACGCGAGCAATGCCGTGACAGAGCTTATGCATCAGGCTTTTCATGCCATCGGCATCAGTATCAGGACACACCAGAACAAATTCTTCCCCGCCCCAGCGGAACAGAACATCCGAGCGTCGAGTAAACTCATCGATATAGGCAGCAACGTGCTGGAGCACTTGATCACCGGCCAAATGCCCATGCACATCATTGATCTGTTTGAAGTCATCCAGATCGACCAGAGCCAATCCCAGTGGCCGACGCTGACGCCGCATTAGTGCTATCTGCTGCTCGGCCAAACCTTCACCACGACGCCGATTAAACAGTCCCGTCAAGACATCGTAGTCGGCCTGCTTCTGCAGCTCCAGTTCCTGCATTTTGAGATCGGTCAGGTTGAACACCATTCCGATCACACGGACAGGTTTGCCATGCTCGTCACGCTCGCGTACCTGGCCACGGTCTCGCACCCACAAGTAGTGTCCGTTGCGGTTCTTGAGCCGGTATTCCGCCTCAAACAGATGACGCCGCCCCTGCAGGTGTTCTTCAAGAATGCTTAGCACAAGGGGTGCATCTTCCGGGTGGATGTTACTTTTCCAGCTTTCCAGCCGCGGCTGCATCTCATCCGGGCCATAGCCCAACAAACGCTTCAGGTTGGGACTGAAATACAGCTGTCCACTGTCCACCTGCCAGTCCCACACGCCATCTGCCACATCATGCAGGCCCTGCCACACATTTTGCGGTGCCTGTTGTACCAGACAGAACTGCTGCATCCGCTTGCTGATATCACGCGCAACAGAAATAAACACTTCACGTCCATCGACCTGATCAATCGAAACACGAATTTCAACCGGCAATTCATAGCCATCAGCACAGATATGATGGCCTATAAACACAAACGAGCCATGCTCCCGTGCACTTGCGACAATCTTGTGCCAGTGATCCATACCTGTCACATCTCGTTGCAGGGTCAGTACCGAATGGCCCAGCACCTGCTCACGGCTATAACCCAGATCAGTACAGGCCGCACGGTTGCAGCCGATGATCTCCGAGGTTTCGGAATCGACAATATAGACGGCGTCGGGAAGGTGTTCGTACAGTTGTGCCAAATCCATAAAAGGCTCCTGGCTCCGGGTCATCCTGTCATACCGGAGCGGTCAATCAATCCATAATATTGAGACCATTCCTGTTGTGAAGCATTGCCTGTGCCTATCGCTCCGCCCCCTGATCCTGCGCAAGTTTCTGACACTTTTTGCCTTCATCGGCAGGTGACAAATCCCAGCCCTGCAGATGCTTCAGGATCAGTTTTTCCAATGCATCGATGTGAGTTGGTTCTGCATTCAACGCAGGGATGTATTCATAGCGCTCGCCACCAGACTCCATGAAGTACTCCCGGTTCTCCTGTCCGATCTCTTCGATGGTTTCCAGACAATCGGCCGAGAAGCCAGGGCAGATCACCTGTACCGATTTGACGCCCTGTTGTGGAAAGCCCTTCAACGTTTCATCCGTATAGGGTTTGAGCCACTCTTCTCGACCAAAACGTGACTGAAACGTGGTCATCCAACTGCCGGACTCCAGCCCAAGCCGCTCGGCAAGCAAACGACTGGTCTTGTGGCACTCGCAAAAATAGGGATCGCCCTGCAGAAGATAGCGCTTGGGTATACCGTGGTAAGACATTAACAGACGGTCAGCCCGACCATGACGCTTCCAGTGTGCCTCAACCGAAGCCGCCAACGCATAAATATAGTCTGGTTCATCATGATAGTGATTCACCATCCTCAATTCCGGTAACCATCGACGGGTACGAAAATCCTCGGCAACAGCATCAAAGGTTGAAGCTGTAGTGGCACCGGAGTACTGCGGGTACAGAGGTAACACCAGCAGACGCCTCACACCGGCCTGTTGCATGCGCTCTATCACGCTGGTAATGGAAGGATTTCCATACCGCATGGCGAATTCAATCATAATATTTTCGCCAAAACGATGGTGCAGTCGCTCCTGCAGTGCTGCCGTCTGTGCCTGTGTATGCAGCAGCAGCGGAGACCCTTGATCGGTCCAGACCTCTTTATAGGCTGCGGCCGAACGACGCGGTCTAATGTTCAGAATGACGCCATTGAGAATACACCACCAGATCGGTCGCGACACTTCAACCACACGCGGGTCCCAGAGAAACTCTTTCAAATATCGCCTCAGGGCCTTGGGTTCAGGCTCATCCGGTGTCCCCAGGTTAGTGACCAGCACCCCGGTCAATTCTTTCTGGTCGTGACTGAAGCCCTTTACTCCGCGATAGCCCATTACAGCTCCCTGAATAACAAAAGCCCTGATGCTTTGCGATCAGGGCAAAAAGACGAGACTTGATGTCACGTGATCCTATTCGATACGGTGCTTCACGCCAAGTGGATCACCGCTGAAGAGTGGCAACAAAAAACGCCCGCCGGGGGCATCTCCGACGGGCGAATCGCTCGACACTCTCGATTTAGCCGAAATTGCGTTTCCACATTTTCTGCAACTCGCCAACGATACCGCTGCGGAACGCCAGCACACAGATCACGAAAATGAAGCCCATGATGATATGTACATAGTTGCCCAACTCACCACCGGACAAGTAGTTCTGCATGGTCACGATCACACCGGCACCGACAACCGGACCCAGAATGGTGCCGACACCACCTACCAGCGTCATCAGCACCACCTCACCGGACATGTGCCAGTGCACATCGGTCAGTGACGCCAGCTGGAATACCAGAGTCTTGGTCGAACCGGCCAGACCGGCCAGTGCGGCTGAAATGGTAAAGGCAACCCATTTGTAGTCATTGACGTTGTAGCCCAGGGAAACAGCACGCGCTTCATTCTCACGAATCGCTTTCAGCACCTGGCCAAAAGGCGAATGGATAGTGCGATGAATCACCCAGAAACCAATCAGAAACACGGCCAGTACGAAATAGTACATGTTCATGTTGTCGGACAGATCAATGAATCCGAACAGATTTCCACGCGGTACCCCCTGCATGCCATCCTCGCCACCGGTGAACGGCGCCTGAAGGTAGATAAAGAAGACCAGCTGTGCCAATGCCAGTGTCACCATGGCGAAGTAGATCCCCTCACGCTTCACCGACAATTTGCCGAATACCGCCCCCAAGGCACCTGCCGCAACAGTTCCCAGGATGATCGCCAGCTCGGGCGTCATACCGGAGTTCATCATCAGCCAGCCGGTGATATAACCACCCGTACCCAGAAAGGCAGCATGACCGAATGACAGCAGCCCTACATACCCCAGCATCAGGTTGAACGCACAGGCAAAGAGCGCAAAACAGAGCAGCTTGGCCAGAAATACCGGGTAGAGGAAAAAGGGAGCCACTACCGCCAGCACCAGAAGTGCTACATAGAGTTTGTTTACTTTCATCATAACCCCCTCAGGCTTCCTTACCGAACAGACCGGCCGGTTTCACCAGCAATACAATCACCATGACCAGAAAGATGACGGTATTGGACGCTTCCGGGTAAAAATACTTGGTCAAGCCTTCGATGACGCCCATGCCGAGACCCGTCAGTATTGCGCCACCAATGGAGCCCATACCTCCGATCACCACAATGGCGAAAACCACAATCAGAATGTTGGAACCCATATCCGGTGACACGGAGTAGATCGGGGCTGCCATGACACCGGCAAGGCCGGCCAGACCCACACCGAAGCCAAAGGTCAGTGTCACAATCAAGGGAACGTTAATACCAAATGCCTGCATCAACTGCGGGTTCTCGGTACCGGCACGCAGATAGGCGCCCAGTTTGGTTTTCTCAATCATCCACCAGGTCAGGCCACAGACCACGACCGAGGCACAGATGATCCAGAGACGATAGTCCGGCAAATACATGAACGGCAGCTTGGTACCGCCACGCAATGCATCAGGAATGGTGTATGACATACCTGAAGAGCCATACAGATGGGTAAACAGCCCCTGCAGAATCAGCGCAACCCCGAAGGTCAGCAGCAGACTGTAAAGATGATCCTCATTGGCAATGGGACGGATCAAAAACCGCTCCATCAGGATACCGACAAAGCCAACCACCAGCGGCACTATCACCAGTGCAGCCCAATAGTTGATGCCGAAGTAGTTCAGCGCCATCCAGGCAGCAAAGGCACCCAGCATGTACATGGCACCCTGAGCAAAGTTGATGATCTTGAGCAGACCAAAGATGATTGCCAGCCCCAGGCTGAGCAGAGCATAGAATGACCCGTTGATCAGACCGACCAGCAGCTGGCCGAAAAGACCAAAGAGATTGATACCGAGAAATGTCGCCATAGCCTTGTCCCGTTCTCACCTGCCTGATCCTGCGGCCAGAAGCAGCCGTCAGGCTGCCCTGCCGCCCGATTCAGGGCAGCAGGACAGAGTTGTTGCAGGGTTTAACTCTTATTGTTATTTGAAGTCGCACTCAGGCAGTACCGGAGCAAAAGCCTGATCACCCGGGATCACACTGACGACCTTGAAGATGTCATTGTTATCACGGCGTTCCTCAGGCTTCTTGATTTCGACATAGTACATGTCGTGAACCATGCGGCCATCGCTGCGCAGCGTTGCATTGCGGGAGAAGAAGTCATCTGGCTTCATCTCTTTCATTTTCTTGATAACGGCATCGGATTCATCCGTACCGGCAGCTTCAATCGCCTTCAGGTAGTGCATGGTCATGGAGTAGGCACCGGCATGTCCCATCGCCGGGATGGCGCCGTGACGTTCCATGAAGCGCTTGCTCCACGCACGAGTCTGATCATCATAATCCCAGTAGAAACCTGTTGTGGTACGCATTCCACCCGCGGTATTGGCATCCATTGCCTGGGCATTCGGAGTGAACACCAGCAGACCGGCCACGTCCATCATCTGAGTCAGACCAAACTCTGAAGCCGCCTTGAGCGAGTTGACGGTATCACCACCGGCGTTGGCCAAGGCCACTACGTCGGCACCTGAAGACTGCGCCTGCAGGATGTAGGACGAAAAGTCAGTAGTTCCCAGCGGCGCACGCGCTGCACCCACGACCTCACCACCGTTCTCCTGAATAACCTTGGTGGCAACACCTTCAAGGGCGTGACCAAACGCATAGTCAGCGGTAATGAAGAACCATTTTTTCTTGCCGGCATCGACCATCGGCTTCACGGTGCCGTTGGCCAGTGCCACTACGTTGTAAGTCCAGTGAACGTTATAGGGTGAACACTGCTTGGTGGTGAACGCGTTGGAAGCGGCTGTCGAGATCAGAGCGATCTTCTTGGCCTCGGTGGTTACCTTGGTCGCAGCACCCACCACAGCCGATGATACCAGGCCGCCTACCGCGTCAACCTGCTCGTTTTCCACCCACTTGCGCACGATGGCAGAACCAACGTCCGGCTTGAGCTGATCGTCAGCACTGACGATTTCGATCGGCGCACCCAGAACAGTACCACCGAAGTCTTCAACCGCCATTTCAATCGCGGTTACACAGCCTTTACCACAGATATCCGCATACACACCGCCCATGTCAGCCAGCACACCGATCTTGACCTTGCCATCAGAGACATTGGCCATGGCAGCTGAGGACGCAAAAGCGGCAACGGACGCAGCGAGAAGGGTCTTTTTCATCATTTTCATCGTTACTCTCCTGTCGAGCATTGTTATTTTTATTTCTCAGTTAAGGGATCAAACCCCAAGATAGGTGTTCAGGAGCTCTGTTTTGGCTTCAAGCTCATTGGCTTGAATTTCCTCAACGATATGACCGTGTTCCATAACGTAGTGACGGTCGGCGATGGGGGCAGCAAAACGGAAGTTTTGCTCCACCAGCAGGATGGTCAAGCCTCGCTCCTTAAGCTTGACCAGTACCTCACCCAGCTTCTGCACGATTACCGGGGCAAGGCCTTCGGTAATCTCATCCAGCAACAGAATATTGGCACCCGAGCGCAAAATACGCGCCAGGGCCAGCATCTGCTGCTCCCCGCCAGAAAGGCGGGTCCCCTGACTGTATCGACGTTCGTACAGATTGGGGAACATTTCGTACAACTCTTCAACACTCATGCCATCGGAGCGCACTGCCGGCGGCAGCAAAAGATTCTCTTCCACGTTAAGGCTGGAAAAGATGCCTCGCTCTTCAGGGCAATAACCCAGCCCAAGGTGAGCGATCTTGTGCGCGGGCATATTGATGGTTTCATTGCCATTGATATTGATCGAACCGGTACGGCGTCCCACCATATTCATGATGGCGCGCAAGGTGGTACTGCGTCCGGCACCGTTTCGGCCCAGCAGCGTAACCAACTCGCCCTGCATGATATTCATGTCGATGCCATGCAGGATATGGGACTCACCATAAAAGGCGTGCAGGTCATCGATGCGCAATTTCTCGCCATAAGTGCTCATGCCTGAGTCTCCTCTGCCGCTGCTGCATCTCTGGCTGCCTGTTCGTTGGCTCGATCCTGTTCCTCACTGGCAGCCGTACCCATATAGGCCTCTCGAACACGCGGATCAGCCGAAACAGTCGCGTAATCACCTTCCGTAAGAATGGCACCGCGCTGAAGCACCGTGATTCTGTCCGCAAGTTTGGAGACAACATGAAGGTTATGCTCAACCATCAGAATGGTTCGACCTTCAGATACTTTCTTGATGAGGTCGGCGACCAGCCCCACATCTTCATGGCCCATACCCTGAGTCGGCTCATCAAGCAGCATCAACTCAGGCTCAAGCGCCAGCGTGGTAGCAATTTCCAGGGCGCGCTTGCGACCATAGGAAAGATCAACCGTTTGTGCGTCCGCAAACTCCGCCAACCCGACAGAATCAAGCAGCTCAACTGCTCGATCATTGAGTTTGTTCAGCACGTTTTGGGGGCGCCAGAAGTGAAAGCTATTGCCTTCCTTGCGCTGCAGCGCAATACGCACATTCTCCAGTACCGTAAGGTGTGGAAACACCGCGGATATCTGAAATGAGCGCACCACACCCGCACGAGCAATGGCAGCTGGTTTCATGGGCGTGATGTCACGGCCATTGAATAGAATCTGACCCGTTGTGGGAATCAAAAACTTGGTCAGCAGGTTGAAAACTGTGGTCTTACCGGCTCCGTTGGGGCCGATAAGGGCGTGTATGTTTCCGCGTGTCACCTGAAGGTTGACGTCATCTACCGCGGTGAAACCCTTAAACTCTTTTACAAGGTTACGAGTTTCGAGAACGTAGTCTGCACTCATGTGTAAACCAAGCCTCTTTGTTGTTTTTATGCTGGCTTTCGCACTAGGCGTCGGATTCTTACCTGAACGTAAGGTATGGACGCAAACTAGCAATTTACCTTAGGGGAATACAATTACTACTTTAGTCTAAACAAGCAGTCCAAATATAGATAAAAACACAATATATCTCAATATTTTCAACAGGTTAATTCGAAAACTCCGTGCGCATTGCGCAACAAAATTAATTTCTCGACACTTTACGTTAACGTAAACTTCATTTAGCCTGCATATACACGATAAGCAACAGGATTCAGAGCCACATGAGTAGAACCTACTCCATCAGCGAACTGGCCAGCGAGTTTGATGTAACAACTCGCAGCATCCGCTTCTATGAAGACCAGGGATTGCTGCACCCAACACGTCGTGGACAGACGCGCATTTACAGCAGTAAGGATCGGGTAAGACTGAAACTGATTCTGCGCGGCAAGCGCCTTGGGTTCTCTCTTGCCGAGACCAGGGAGCTGTTTGATCTGTGGGATGAAACACTCAGCGGCAGCGAGAAACAGCTCAACTTGATGCTCAGGACCATCACGACCAAACGTGCGGAACTGGAGCAACAGCTGAATGACATTGCAATGGTACAGCTTGAACTGGACAGCGCAGAAACCCGCTGCCGAGAAGCACTAACCGAACTACAACAAAAAAAGATGACGACCGAGTGACTGGATCACGGCATCATAATCAAAGGTGGACATAATGATCTCTGCATATTCTGAACTGAACTTTGGACTGGGCGAAACCATCGACATGCTGCGCGAACAGATCAACAGTTTCGCCGCTCAGGAAATTGCTCCCCGTGCCGAAGCGATTGACCACGAAAACCTGTTCCCGAACGATCTCTGGCGCAAGTTTGGCGACATGGGTCTGCTTGGGATTACGGTAAAGGAAGAATGGGGTGGCGTTGAGATGGGCTACCTGGCCCATGTTATTGCCATGGAAGAGATCAGCCGTGCCTCCGCCTCCGTTGGCCTGTCTTACGGTGCTCATTCCAACCTGTGCGTCAACCAGATTCACCGCAACGGTAACGATGAGCAGCGCGCCAAATATCTGCCCAAACTGATCAGCGGTGAACATATCGGCGCCCTGGCGATGTCCGAGCCCAACGCGGGTTCCGATGTAGTGTCGATGAAACTCACCGCGCGCGATGCCGGTGACCATTATGTGCTTAACGGCAACAAAATGTGGATCACCAACGGCCCCGATGCCAACGTCTATGTGATCTACGCCAAGACCGACCCGGCTGCCGGCCCCAAGGGTATCACCGCCTTTATTGTTGAGCGTGATACCGAAGGTTTCACCCAGGCACAGAAGCTGGACAAGCTGGGCATGCGCGGCTCCAACACCTGTGAGCTGGTATTCCAGGATGCCAAGGTACCGAAGGAAAATATCCTCGGCGAACTCAACGGCGGTGTTAAGGTGCTGATGAGCGGGCTGGACTACGAGCGGCTGGTACTTTCTGGTGGCCCGCTGGGCATCATGCAGGCAGCGATGGACATCGTGGTACCTTACATCCGCGATCGCAAGCAGTTCGGCCAGGCTATCGGCGAGTTCGAGCTGGTACAGGGCAAAGTGGCCGACATGTACACCCAAATGAACGCAGCCAAATCCTACGTTTATATGGTGGCCCAGTCTGCCGACCGCGGCGAAACCACCCGCAAGGATGCCGCCGGAGCCATTCTCTACTCAGCCGAAATGGCTACCAAGGTGGCACTGGATGCCATCCAGCTGCTGGGCGGCAACGGCTACATCAATGAATTCCCGACTGGTCGTCTGCTGCGCGATGCCAAGCTGTACGAGATTGGTGCCGGCACCTCCGAGATTCGCCGCATGCTGATTGGCCGTGAGCTGTTCCTCAACAAATAAGCTTTCCTCAACCAACAAGAATAATCGACACCGTCCGGGCAGCCCGTCTGCCCGGCAGAACGGGGAGCGACCTGATGACCCAATTGCACAGTAAAGTTAACCCACGCTCGGACGAGTTCCGTGCCAATCACGACTCCATGGCGGCAGCCGTCACCGACCTGCGCGACAAGGTATCCATGATTGAACAGGGAGGCGGCCCTAAAAACCAGGAACGCCACCTGTCACGCGGCAAGCTGCTGCCCCGCGAGCGTATCAACACCCTGATCGACGAAGGTTCACCCTTCCTTGAGCTGTCTCAGCTGGCCGGTTACAACGTGTATGAGGAAGAGGTACCGGCCGCCGGTATCATTACCGGTATCGGTCGCGTCAGCGGTGTGGAATGCATGATCATCGCCAACGACGCCACAGTAAAGGGCGGCACCTATTACCCAGTCACGGTGAAAAAACACCTGCGCGCTCAGGAAATCGCCGAACAGAACCACCTGCCCTGCATCTATCTGGTTGACTCCGGTGGTGCCAACCTGCCCCGTCAGGATGACGTGTTTCCGGATCGTGATCACTTCGGTCGCATCTTCTTCAATCAGGCCCGCATGTCCTCCAAGGGCATTCCGCAAATCGCGGTAGTAATGGGCCTGTGTACCGCCGGTGGCGCCTACGTTCCTGCCATGGCGGATGAATCGATCATCGTGCGCAACCAGGGCACCATCTTTCTGGCCGGCCCTCCTCTGGTGAAAGCCGCGACCGGTGAAGTGGTCAGTGCCGAGGACCTGGGTGGCGCTGATGTGCACTGCAAGGTCTCCGGTGTTGCCGACCATTACGCTGAAAATGATCAACACGCGCTGCAGATCGCCCGCGATTGTGTAAAAAACCTCAACCACCGCAAGCAGCTGAGTGATCTCAACCTGCGCAAGCCCGTCGCCCCACTCTACTCCGCAGACGAGCTCTATGGCGTTGTCGGCACCGACCTGCGCAAACCCTACGATGTGCGTGAAGTCATTGCCCGCATCGTGGATGGCTCCGAATTTGATGAGTTCAAGAAATACTATGGCACAACGCTGGTGACCGGTTTTGCTCATATCCATGGCTACCCGGTTGGCATCGTCGCCAACAACGGCATTCTGTTCGGTGACTCAGCGCAGAAAGGCGCCCACTTCATCGAGCTCTGCTGCCAGCGCAAAATTCCTCTGCTGTTCCTGCAAAACATTACCGGCTTCATGGTAGGGCAGAAGGCTGAGTCCGAAGGTATCGCCAAACACGGTGCCAAGATGGTAACAGCCGTTGCCTGTGCCAATGTGCCCAAGCTCACCGTACTGATCGGTGGCAGTTTCGGTGCCGGCAACTACGGCATGTGCGGACGCGCCTACAGCCCCAACTTCCTCTGGATGTGGCCCAACGCCCGTATCTCGGTCATGGGCGGCGAGCAGGCCGCCGGTGTGCTGGCAACCGTTAAGCGTGACGGCATGGAACGCAGCGGCGAAACCTGGTCAGCGGATGAAGAGAAGGCATTCAAGAAACCGATCATCGACACCTATGAGCACCAGGGCCATCCCTATTACGCCAGTGCCCGCCTCTGGGATGACGGCGTCATCGATCCGGCCCAGACGCGTGACGTGATCGGCATGGGACTTTCAGCAGCATTGAACAAGCCGATTGACGACACCCGTTTCGGCGTCTTCCGCATGTAACCGGTCGAGACATAATAAGGAAAGCGCTATGGACAATAACAATAACGCCGTATTGCTGCAGATCTCAGACCAGGGGGTTGCAACCCTGACGCTGAACCGGCCAGAGGTACACAACGCCTTTGACGACAGCATCATTGCGGCCCTGATCGAGGCACTGGAATCCACTGACCGGAGTCCCGAGGTACGGGTACTGGTACTGCGATCCAATGGCCGCAATTTTTCTGCTGGAGCTGATCTGGGCTGGATGAAACGGATGGCGCAGAACAGCCATCAGGAAAATCTTGAGGATGCTGGCCAGCTGGCCCGACTGATGGAAGTGCTGAATAATCACAGTAAACCCACCATCGGGCTGGTTCAGGGCGCCGCTTACGGCGGTGCCGTTGGGCTTGCCGCCTGCTGCGATATCGTCATCGCCACTGAGCAGAGCTCGTTTTGCCTCAGCGAAGTCAAAATCGGCCTGATCCCGGCCGTGATTAGCCCCTATGTGGTGCGGGCTTTGGGCGAGCGGCTGTCCCGCCGCTACTTCCTCACCGCTGAACCCTTCAGCGCCAAAATCGCGGCTGACGCCGGACTGGTGCATCAGGTTGTGCCCCACGCCGATCTGCTCGATGAAGCCTGCAGCCGCTTCATTGCCCAGCTGCGCCGCAACAGCCCTCAGGCGATGCATGCCGCAAAAGAACTGATTTTTGCCGTCAGCCAGAAAACCATTGACCAGTCGGTCATCGATGACACGGCCTGCCGCATTGCCGATATCCGTGTCAGCGCAGAGGGTCAGGAAGGGCTTAGCGCCTTCCTCGACAAACGCACACCGAACTGGATCGAGGATTAATTTGCCATGTTTAACAAGATTCTGATTGCCAATCGCGGCGAGATCGCCTGCCGAGTGATTCAGACCGCCCACCGCCTCGGCATCCGTTGTGTTGCCGTCTATTCGGAAGCGGACCGTCATGCGCGCCATGTTGCCATGGCGGACGAAGCCTTCCTCCTGGGCCCGGCCGCGAGCAGTGAAAGCTATCTGCGTGCCGACAAAATCATCGACATCGCCAAATCCAGCGGTGCTCAGGCCATTCATCCGGGTTACGGTTTTCTGTCCGAGAACACCGACTTCGCCAAGGCCTGTGAAGCCAATGATATCGTCTTTATCGGTCCGCCCGCCTCTGCCATCGCTGCCATGGGCTCCAAGTCTGCCGCCAAGGCGATAATGCAGGATGCCGGTGTTCCTCTGGTACCGGGTTACCACGGCGACGACCAGTCTCCGGAGCTTCTGCGTGTCGAAGCCGAGAAATGCGGCTTCCCGCTGCTGTTGAAAGCGGTCGCCGGTGGTGGCGGCAAAGGCATGCGCGTGGTTGAGGCAATGAGCGAATTCGACGATGCCTTGGCCGCTGCCCAGCGCGAAGCGAAAAACGCGTTTGGCAACCCCGATATGTTGATTGAGAAATACCTGACCCAGCCCCGCCACGTCGAGATTCAGGTGTTCTGTGACAGTAAAGGCAACGGTGTGTACCTTGCCGAACGTGACTGCTCTGTTCAGCGCCGTCACCAGAAGGTACTGGAAGAGGCACCCGCTCCGGGACTCAGCCCCGAGACCCGCAAGGCAATGGGTGAAGCCGCCGTACGCGCCGCCCAAGCGATCGACTACGTGGGTGCCGGTACTGTCGAGTTCCTGTATGACGTGGATGGCTCCTTCTACTTTATGGAGATGAATACGCGTCTGCAGGTCGAACATCCTGTCACCGAGATGATAACCGCTCAGGACCTGGTGGAATGGCAGCTGCGTGTTGCCAATGGCGAGCCGCTGCCGTTGCAGCAGGATCAGATAAAACTGCGGGGTCATGCCCTGGAAGCCCGTATCTACGCCGAAGACCCGGACCATGACTTCCTGCCGGCCACCGGTACCCTGCGTTACTTGCGCACTCCGGATGAAAATGCCCACGTGCGTGTGGATACCGGTGTGGTCGAGGGTGACGAGGTCAGCATCCACTACGACCCGATGATTGCCAAACTGATCGTATGGGATGACAGTCGCGAACGCGCCATCAACCGTATGGTGCAGGCGCTGGAGGAGTATCGGATCGGCGGCGTCAAGACCAACATCCGCTTCCTGCATGCACTGGCCGACTCGGCGCCCTTCCGCAACGAAGAGCTGGATACCGGCTTTATCGGCAAGCATGAAGCCCTACTGTTCCCGCCTGCACGTCTGGACGAGAACCTGGGACTGGTACTGAGTGCCTGCTTCTTCCTGTTGCGCAACAAGGCCGAACAGACCCTGCCCGCGGACCCCTTCTCACCCTTTGCGCGTCAGAACAGCTGGCGTTTGAATTCACGCTATGCACGACCAATGACCCTGCTCAGCGATGATGTTCAGTACAGTCTGAGCATTCTGGAACAGGACGATCATTACGAAATCCGCATTGGTGACAGCTGCTACGACGTCCGCGCCAGCCTTGACGATGATCGCCTGCAGGCGACCGTAAACGGTCATCGCTTCAGCATCTGTGGCGATCTGCATCAGGATCAGCTGGTGCTGTTCCATGAAGGTGAAACCTTCCACTGTGCGTTGCACCGTGAGCAGTTCGGTCTCGAAGATCAGGCCAGTGAAGGCGGACTTCAGGCACCCATGAACGGCTCGGTGGTTGCGGTGATGGTGAAGGCCGGTGATCGCGTCAAATCGGGCCAGACACTGGTGATCATGGAGGCAATGAAGATGGAACACGCAATCAAGGCGCCGGCTGATGGCAGCGTCAGTGAGGTGTTCTTTGCCGAGGGTGATCTGGTTTCGGAAGGTGCAGAGCTGATCGCACTTGAACTCGACTCAGAGGAGGCTGCCTGATGGCATTCCCGCAACAGGTCCGCATCGTCGAGATGGCACCACGGGACGGCCTGCAGAATGAGCCGGGACCAGTGATCGCCACCGAGATCAAGGTTGAATTGATCAACCTGCTCAGTGCAACCGGCCTGATCCATATCGAAGCCGCCAGTTTTGTCTCTCCCAAGTGGGTACCACAGATGGGTGATGCCAGCGCGGTCATGGCGGGCATTCAGCGCAAGCCCGGTGTCACCTATTCGGCCCTGGCCCCCAACTTGAAGGGGCTGGAAGGCGCCATCGCCGCCGGCGTTGAGGAGGTTGCGGTATTCAGCGCAGCCTCCGAGGCCTTTACGCAGAAGAACATCAACTGCTCCATCGCCGAAAGTCTTGAGCGCTTTGCCCCGTTGATTGAACAGGCGCGGAGCGAAGGAATTCGCGTGCGTGGCTATGTTTCAACCGTACTGGGCTGCCCCTATCAGGGCGATATTGACCCGGTCCAGGTGGCCCGGGTCAGCCGTGACCTGATCGACATGGGCTGCTACGAGATTTCGCTGGGTGACACCATCGGTACAGGCACGCCACTCAAGGCCAAGCGGATGCTGGAAGCGGTCACAAAAGTTGTCCCGATCAGCCAGTTGGCCGCGCATTTCCACGATACCTACGGTCAGGCACTGGCCAATCTGTATGCGGTGCTGGAAGAAGGCATCGCCGTGATCGACAGCTCCACTGCAGGCCTCGGAGGATGCCCCTACGCCAGAGGCGCATCCGGCAATGTGGCAACCGAAGATGTGCTCTATCTGCTGCAGGGGTTGGGCATTGATACCGGCGTAGACCTTCAGGCTGTGGTCAATACTGGTCATTGGATTACACAGCAGTTGGGACGTCACAACGGTTCCAAGGTTGCACAAGCGATGGGCGACTGCACCTCAAGGTCAGCCGCATCACAATAACAAGAGGATAAACAGGATGTCTCAGCCCGATCATATTACCGCGCTCGAACTGCCGATCCCCGAGCGACACCAACTGCCGGAAGACGTGCAGAAATACTTTGGCAAGTGTGATGAAAAACTGGGATTGATACCTAATGTTTTACAAGCCTACAGCCAAAACATGGCTCAGTTTGATGTTTTCACTCGCTTTTATAACGAGTTGATGTTTGGTGAAAGTGAGCTCAGCCCACTGGAACGAGAAATGATTGCCGTCGTCGTCTCATCACATAATGGCTGCTTTTACTGCATGACAGCCCACGGTGCCGCAGTACGTGAATACTCGGGTAACCCGACCCTGGGTGAATTGATGGTGATGAACTATCGCGTTGCCGACCTTGAGCCACGTCAGCGTGCCATGCTCGACTTTGCCCATAAACTGACCGTAACCCCTGCCGAGATCCTGGAATCGGATCGGCAAGCACTGCGTGATGCGGGTTTCAGCGAGCGTGGCATTTGGGATATTGCCAATATTGCCGGTTTCTACAACATGACCAACCGCGTTGCGAGCGCGGTGGACATGCAGCCAAACCCTGAATACCACGGACGATTCCGCTAAGCGGTTACACCTATTCATCTGTCCGGATAACAACAAAAATCGGAGTCATAGCGATGAGCAAACCACTACCAAGTTACACCAGCAGCACCGCTGAAAAACCGCTGATCGGCATGACCATCGGTGACAAGTTCGATGAGATTGCCAATACTTACCCGGATAACGACGCACTGATTGTGCTGCACCAAAATGTGCACTGGAGCTACCGCGAGTTGCAGCAGCGCGCCAATCAGTGCGCCCGTGCACTCCTGTCCATGGGGGTCCGCAAGGGGGATCGAGTCGGCGTCTGGTCGCCGAACTGCTCCGAGTGGACGGTCAGCCAGATCGCCACGGCCAAAATCGGTGCGATCCTCGTCAACGTCAACCCGGCCTACCGTACCCATGAGCTGGAATATGCCCTCAACCAGTCAGGCGCTCGCTTCCTGATCACCGCTGACAGCTTCAAAACTTCTGACTATCGCGGCATGCTGTACGAGCTGGCACCTGAGCTTAAAGCCTGTGCCGATGGCAAACTGAAGTCACAGAAACTGCCTGATCTGGAGTGCATCATCAACCTGTCAGACGAGAAACACCCTGGCATGTGGCGCTGGGCCGACATGCTGGAACTGGCGGATCATGTCAGTGAAGACGAGCTGGCCGACCTGCAGGCCACACTGCAGTTTGATGATCCGATCAACATTCAGTACACATCAGGCACCACCGGTTTCCCCAAGGGTGCCACCCTGTCGCACCACAATATTCTGAACAATGGCTTTTTCGTTGCCGAGAGCATGGGCTTTACCAGCGAAGACCGACTGGTGATTCCGGTGCCGCTGTACCACTGTTTTGGCATGGTGATGGGTAACCTGGGTTGCATCACCCACGGTGCGACCATGATCTATCCAGACGAAGGGTTCGATCCGACTTCGGTGCTCAAGGCAGTCCACTCACAAAAAGCCACCGCTCTTTACGGCGTGCCAACCATGTTCATTGCCGAGCTGGATCACCCCGAATTCGACAGCTTTGACCTGTCGACCCTGCGTACCGGCATCATGGCGGGTTCCATCTGTCCCACCGAGGTGATGAAGCAAGTGATCAGCAAAATGAACATGAAGGAAGTTCAGATCGCCTACGGCATGACCGAAACCAGCCCGGTATCAACCCAGACCGGTGCCAAGGACAGCATTGAAAAGCGCGTATCAACTGTAGGGCGGACTCAGCCGCATCTGGAGAGCAAGATTGTAGACCCGGGTAACGGACAGATCGTACCTCGCGGCGAAATTGGTGAGCTTTGCACCCGTGGCTACAGCGTCATGCTGAAATACTGGAACAACGAAAAGGCCACTGCCGAAGCCATTGATGAAGCCGGCTGGATGCACACCGGTGACCTGGCCACCATGGATGACGAGGGCTATATCCAAATCGTTGGCCGTATCAAGGATATGGTGATTCGCGGCGGTGAGAACGTTTACCCGAAAGAGATCGAAGAGTTCCTCTACACCCACCCGGCCGTGTCGGAAGTCCAGGTTACGGGCGTACCGGATAAGAAGTACGGTGAAGAGCTGATCGCATGGGTCAAGCTTCACCCGCATGCCGATGACGTCACAGCCGAGGAGCTGCGTGAGTTCTGCAAAGGCAAAATCACTCACTTCAAGATTCCGCGTTACTTCAAGTTTGTCGATGCCTTCCCGATGACGGTCACCGGCAAGATACAGAAGTTCAAGATGCGCGAAATGTCCATTGCCGAGCTGGGTCTGGATGATTGATTCAGCTACCTGAAGGAGACCCAACGCCGGCCACTGGCCGGCGTTTTCAGTTATGAGTATCGACAAGCACTACGATCAGTCACTTGATCCTTCATGGATACTGGAGCAGGTTTATTCAGCGTACCCCGCAGGAGCGGACCTGTTTCAGCTGGCACCACTGGATCAATTGCACATCGGCGGCATCAAGGCTTCAGAGCGCCTGCTGCGTCATCTTGATCTGGACAGGCACCGTCACATTCTTGATATCGGTTCCGGCGCCGGTGGGCTGATGCGTCAGGCGTCCGCCATGGGTTTCAGCATGATCGGGCTGGATATCACCCACCGCTTCAACCAACTCAACCTTGGCCTGAATGACTGTTTCTCCGCTCCGGTCAGCAATCCGATTATCACCGGGGATGCTCACCACCTGCCTTTTGCCGACCAAAGTCTGGATCTGGTTCTGTTTCAGCACAGCTTTCTCAACATGCCGGACAACTCCAGGGTTCTGAGCGAATGTTGGCGTGTATTGAAGCCCCGCGGGACATTGCTGATGCACGAAGTGGTCTGCGGCCCACAGCCCGAGCAGATGCGCTACCCGGTCCCCTGGGCCGAGGATGCGGTACATTCACATCTGGTGACTGCACAGACACTGCAGCAGCAATTGCAGCAGGCTGGTTTTGCCAATATCCAGCTTGATGACTGGAGCGATGAGGCACTGGCCTGGCGACAACGTCAATTGCAAAAAGAGGATTCGGGGCATGTGGGCCGAGCGGCGCTTTCGCCTGCATTGATATTGGGTTCACGGTTCGCAGATATGGGCAAAAATCTGGTATTGAATCTTGAAGCGGGTGCCATTCGGGTGATTGAGCTGGTTGCGGCGCGCAGTTGAGTGCCGCCACAAAAAACCACGGGCAGTATGACTGGCCGTGGCTTTGGCACTTGATCCGGCCCTGGCGGGCCAGACAATTATTTCAGATCAAAGCGATCCGCGTTCATCACTTTGGTCCATGCATTGACGAAGTCCTTGATGAACTTCTCCTTGTTGTCATCCTGAGCGTACACCTCGGCGTATGCGCGCAAAATGGAGTTTGAACCGAACACCAGATCCACTCGGGTCGCTGTCCATTTCGTCTGACCGGTGTTGCGGTCAACGATGTCATAGCTGTTCTTGCCGGTCGGTTTCCAACTGTTGCTCATGTCGGTCAGGTTGACGAAGAAATCGTTCGTCAGTACACCCTCACGATCCGTGAACACGCCATGCTTGCTGCCACCGTGGTTGGTACCCAGTACACGCATGCCACCGACCAGTACGGTCATCTCAGGAGCTGTGAGCCCCATCAACTGGGTACGATCCAGCATCATCTCCTCGGGAGAAACCACATAATCCTTCTTCAGCCAGTTGCGATAGGCATCATGCAGGGGCTCAAGCACGTCAAACGCATCCCCGTCAGTCATCTCCGGCGTGGCGTCACCACGGCCCGGCGCGAACGGCACTGTTACATTTACACCGGCATCCCGGGCTGCCTTTTCAACCGCTGCGGTACCGCCAAGAACAATCAGGTCAGCCATGCTGACCGGCTTGCCAAGATCTGACTGAATGCCTTCCAGCACCTTGAGCACCTTCTGCAGCCGCTCCGGCTCATTGCCCTCCCAGTCCTTTTGCGGTGCCAGACGAATGCGTGCACCGTTGGCACCGCCGCGGTAGTCGGAACCACGGAAGGTACGAGCGCTGTCCCATGCGGTGGCAACCAGTTCGGATACACTCAGGCCGCTGGCCAGAATTTTCGCTTTCAGATCGGTAACTTCGGCATCGTCCAGGGTGTAATCCACGCTTGGGACCGGGTCCTGCCAGATCAAATCCTCGGCCGGTACATCCGGCCCCAGGTAACGGCTCTTCGGCCCCAGATCACGATGGGTCAGCTTGAACCAGGCACGAGCAAAAACCTCGTCGAAGTATGCCGGGTCCTTCTGGAATCGCTCGGAGATCTTGCGGTATTCCGGGTCCATCTTCATCGCCATATCGGCATCGGTCATCATCGGCATGCAGCGGATGGAAGAATCTTCTACATCCACCGGCATGTCCTCTTCCTTGATGTCCACCGGCTTCCACTGCCAGGCACCGGCCGGGCTTTTGGTCAGTTCCCACTCATGGTTGAGCAACATGTCGAAGTAGCCGTAGTCCCACTTGGTCGGCTCGCTGGTCCAGGCCCCTTCGATACCGCTGGTGACTGAATCACGACCAACACCGCGGGTTTTGTGGTTCATCCAGCCAAAACCCTGTTCCTCAATTCCGGCTGCTTCTGGTTCGGGACCCAGATTGGCGGCATCGCCATTACCATGTGCCTTACCCACGGTATGACCACCGGCGGTCAGGGCAACGGTTTCCTCGTCGTTCAT
>NPIF01000448.1_pt2 | contig 73902 bp, 72 predicted proteins | sample 8637461 | NCBI WGS metagenome assembly NPIF01 (sample SAMN07420641, study PRJNA396082) | bioreactor metagenome | isolation source: sample BR12 brine-fed electro-methanogenic bioreactor BR | place: Japan: Kochi | collected 2016-12-09 | reverse complement strand
AACTTCCTCTCATATTCAACCAGGGCTGCGTCCTGTCGGTGGGCCACGTCGGCGATGATTTCGGCCACGGTATAAGAAACGCCTGAGGCTAAAAAGGCTTCTTTATTTTGAGTTCCCTGGCCGGGTGCTTTGAAGCTTCTCATGAAAATCACTCCCAAAGGTGCGGGGCCTGTTTTTTGAAGGCTATCCAGGGCCCCGATTGAAACTTCCACGATGATATCAGACAAGGTGCACCTGGTTCCACCGTTCATTCGCCACCCACAGCCGCGACGGAGCCGTACCGCCCCGGTGATGACGTCGGGGCGGTTATGTACGGCCAGACCGTCTTTGAGAAAATCCTAAAAATAAAGATCTGACCCTTAGGGTTTGGGGGTTCGGCTGAGTTTGATGGCGCAAAGCTTGCCGCACATGGTGCAGGCTTCCCTATCCTCCGCGATTTTCGAACGCATGCGCACCAGCTCGGGATCCAATGCTTCGGCGGTGATGGCCTCCCAGTCCAGGCGGCTTCTGGCCATTGACATGCCTTCGTCCCTTTTTGAAGCACCCGCAACACCTTTTACGAGGTCGGCCACGTGCGCCGCAATCCGTGACGCCATGACGCCCTGGTAGACGTCGTTTTCGTCGGGCAGGCACAGGTGTTCAGCGGGGGTGACGTAACAGAGAAAGTCCGCCCCGGCTGCTCCGGCGAGTGCGCCCCCGATGGCTCCCGCTATGTGGTCATACCCTGCCGCGATGTCGGTGGGAAGAGGGCCCAGGACGTAGAAGGGCGCTTCGCCGGTCAGTCGCTTTTCGAGCTGGACGTGGGACTGGATATGCTCCAGCGGCACGTGGCCCGGGCCTTCGATCATCACCTGAACGCCCTTCTCCCTTGCCCTGACGGCAAGTCGCGCCAAAGTCAGAAGCTCCGTAATCTGCGGACCGTCGATCGCGTCGGCTATGGTGCCCGGGCGGAATCCGTCGCCCAGGCTCAGGGTGACGTCGTAGCGCCTGGCGATGTCAAGCAGATCGTCGAAATGCTCGTAGAGGGGGTTTTCCCTGCCGTTTTTACGCATCCAGTGAAGGTGGATCGAACCGCCACGACTCACGCAGGGCATTAGCCTGTTTGACACTTCAAGCGCCTCCGCCGACTGCCTGTTGACTCCGCAATGGACGGTGATGTAGTCCACTCCCCGGCGGCACTGGGCCTCTATGGAGGCAAAGAGGCGCTCTTCGGTCATGTCCTCGAGGGGTTCGCCCTTTCGTACCATCTCGGTGGCCAGGCCGTAGATGGGAACGGTACCTACGGCTACGGGCGAATTTTCCAGAAAGAAGGCACGCGCCTCGTCCAGGTCGCCGCCGGTTGAAAGGTCCATTATGGTGTCGGTACCGGCTTTGAGGGCGGCTTCGAGCTTGCGCCTTTCAAATTCCAGGTCGGCGCATTCGTCGCTGGTGCCCAGGTTGGCGTTTACCTTGGTGGAAAGCCCCTTGCCGACGGCTTTCACGCCCGGGAAATCGCGCCCGGCATTTTTGGGGATCACTACCTTCCCCTGGGCGACAAGGTCGCGGAGGCTTTCGGGGCTTTGGCCTTCGGCCTCGGCTACCAGTTTCATTTCGCGGGTAATGACGCCCGCTTTTGCCTGTTCCAAAATGGTTCCTTTCATTTGCATTCCCTCCCGTGGACTTGATGCTTGGGGAGGAAGGAGAACAAGGCAAAGACAAAAAGAAAAGGCCGCATAATCGCGGCCGGGAAAGTGTGCTTTTCGTGCTTCCTCGTCCGCCATTCCCTCCGCCAGCATGATCTGGATCAGGTTCAAGGGGTACGTTCTCAGCTCGTAAGTCGAGCGCCCCCTGGCGATATATTGAACTGGATTATACCATCCGATACGAAAACAGGACACTCCATTCGGAATGGTTGTTTCCGGTTTCAGGGTAAGGAAATGGGAGGTGATTTGGGGAAAATCCTAAAAATAAAGATCTGACCCTCAGGGTTGGGGTTTTTGGAGGGGGGCGGGCTCTTAAACTTTTCGATTAGAGGTTTTGTGCGGCAGGTCAAGCCGTGTCTTTTTTTAATAACGAAGGGGTGAGGAACGTTGAAAAAACTTTGGCAACAGACGGCGGCGGCTATCGTGGTTTCGGGGTTGCTTGTGACCATAGTGTTGCTCTCCGTCGCGGGTTACACGGTCTACAATTCCGAAAAGTCCAACATGGAAAAACAGATGAGCCTCCAGACGACGATCATGACCAACAACCTGGAAGCCGTTCTGCGGGACGCCATGAACAGGGTGGAACTCGCGGCAGAGATCATAAATGGCAAGATCGACGCGGGACAATGGCTCAACATGCCGGAACTGGAGGAATATTATTCCAACCTGGTTAGCAGACTTCTTTTACCCCTGGCGGAAGACGCGCCCGACGTCGAGCGATTGTACTTTTATTTCAACTCGCCCCTGGTGGAAAGCGACATAGCCACCGGGGCTGTCGTTTCGAAGAACGCCGAAAATTCATGGGAAGCGCGGACAGACAAGAGCCTCGAGATGGGTAAGAACGGATTCACACCGTCTAACCCCGACGCGTCCTGGTACTTCGAGACGCTCGAAACGAATAGGGCTCGTTGGCTGGAACCAAGGCTCAAACAAACCGGAACCGGTCCCAAGTACGTTATCAGCTACGTCATGCCGATTTTGGGCAAATCGACCATCCTGGGAGGAGGAGGAACCGAGGGAAAAGACATACTCCTTGGGATAGTAGGAGCTGATTTCAACGCCTCACTGATCCAAAAATATCTTGAAACACTGGACATACCCGAGGGCAGCCTGGCTTTCGTGCTTTCAGCGAACAAGCGGGTCATAGGGCACCCTTCGCTCGATACGTCGACGGGGCGCCTCGACGATGAATCAGCGGCGCAGATCGAATCATTCACGGACACACTGGGAGAAGCAAACGTCGCCGAGGAAGCCTTCTATACTGTCGATGACATGCACCTCACCTTCGAGGAAACACCCTGGGGCCAGATAGTTGGCTACGCAATGCCCACCTCGATGATCACCGCCCCGGTGTGGGCCACGATCTGGCGCATTCTGGGTGGAGCCGCAGCAGCGCTGGTGGTTGCGGCAATGCTGGGATTCCTCTTCGGCAGACGCCTGGCCCGGCCCATCGTGGAAGTAACCCGGGTGGCCAACAAGATGGGTGAAGGCGATTTTACCGAAACGCAAATCAAGGAGTATTCCGGCGAAGAGGTTTCAATGCTCCAACGCGCCATTTCCCGGACTCTTGAGAACCTGCGGACCATGCTCAAGGAGGTCTGGGATTCTGTGGAACAACTGGCTGCCTCGGCCGAAGAGGTGGCCGCCGGAGCCGACGAGTCGGGCCGCGGGGCAGAAAACAGCATGGAACAGGTTCGCAGGGTCACCGAGGCCCAGGAGCAGGAACGAAAAATAGGCGAGGAGCTTTCGAGGCTGGTGACCGAGGGACGCAAGCTCGTAGATTCGGGAATGGAGCTCATTAAAAGCCTCGAGGAACGTCACGACAAACAGATGGAAGTCACCGACGAGGGCGTCCGCCTGGCGCACCAGAGCGAGGAGACGGTGCGGGTTTTGGACACCATGTCCGAAGAGGTCAACTCGTCTTTCGCGGAAGTGACGGAAAGCATGAACAAGATCATAGGTATGGCCGAGACCATCTCCAGCATCGCGGACCAGACCAACCTGCTGGCTTTAAACGCGGCGATAGAAGCTGCGCGGGCCGGGGAGGCCGGGCGTGGCTTCGCCGTGGTAGCCGAAGAAGTCCGCAAACTCGCCGAGGAGTCCTCCGAAGCGGCCAGGCAGATTCACGGCTATATCGGAGAGATTACACCCCGCGTCAAGAAAGCGGAAAGCTCGCTGTCCGAATCGAAGGAGGTTACCAAAAAGGGAACGAAAGCCGTGGACGAGACGCGAAAGGCCTTCGACACCATCCACAACTCGACCCAATCGGCCAAGGAAGAAGGTAATGCCGTCGCAAAGGCGCTCGAAAACCTGGCGAACACCTACCAGGAGATCGAGAGGAAGCTTTCGGAGCTTAACGAAGGCCGTGCCGTAGTCGTCGAATCGCTGGAGAACCTCTCCTCCGTGGCGAGCGAACAATCGGCCCAGGCAGAGGAATTCGCCGCCTCCAGCCAGACTTTGTCTGAGATGGCGGAGAAACTCCAGTCCCAGATAAGCACGTTTAAAATAGCCAACGAAGACTGATCAGCTGCCCTTTCATCCGTAAAGGAGGCCCCGGCGGGGGCCTCCTTTTTTGTACTCTCGGGATAGAAACAGGCGGCTGGGAGGTATGCTATTATAAACAGACGAAAAAGGATGCCGGGAGCGTGTTGGTACTTGAATTCTAAAAATGGCGGAAATGCCGATCCCAAACGTTTCAGGACGTTTTTGGAGGATATTTTGAGGCTTGGTCTCGAAAGCCAGGGAGTATCCTGCCACTATGTGTCCTGCGACACCGACGGAGGCGACAAACTCCGCATCGACGTGAGGGTGGACTTTCTCCCCGAGCTGCCGGTTGTGGAACGGTATATCAAGTCGCAGTTCATAGTGGACGAGAAACAGTCGAAAATGCTCCGTGATCACGATGGGATCTCTCCGCTCGAGTACCGGACACGCCTTGGTCCGTCACGCAGCAAGCTTCCTGAATGGAGTTCCTTCGGGAACGACGCTTTTTCCGTTACCGTCGACACGGCTGTGGCGGGTGCCCTTCGCCGGGCGCTGCAATCCTTGCCAAAGGGCGCTTTCGGCGAGGATTCGCTGCAAAAAGACCGCCTGATGTCCCTGGCTGCCCGGATCGAGGATGCCATGGCCATGCTTTACCTGGGGGAAGACCTTTCCCTTTCCGGAGAGCCCGGCTTCGGGGACGAAGCCCTCCTTACCTCCATGCCCGCCGGGGAAAAGGCAAACATGGAGCCTTCATTAGAAAAGGTGCTTCAAATCGAAAACTCGCCCGTCGTGCACGAAGAAAAGACACCGGAGGCCGCGCCACTCGCCGAGGCCGTTTTATTTTTTTTCGGCTCCAATCCCGGGGTATTGGACAAACTTCGTTCTGTGGCCGCGGAAAACGGCATTGAACTGGGCCGCTTCGAGCCCGAAAAGGCTCATGCGGACTCGAGCGGTTTCAAAAAGCTGGTTTTGCTCCTCGACGAACTGGGTTTAAGGGATTTCGAGCCGGTTTCGGACTTTTTGTCAGGCCACCTGAACAGTTGGGAGTTGCTTTACCAGACGGTCGAAATCGCCCGCCTGCGGGGGGATCTTCCCTCGGGCGAGACGACGGTTTTTGATTTCGCCCTGGTACTGCTGAAGGCTCAAATTTCTCCGGGCCTTGACTCCTGAGCATTTTTTCGGGCGATATAACAGGTGTTTCGAAGACATCTTTCCCCTAGACTATATAATATGGCCTTGTTGGAAATAACGTCGCGAAAGACGGGAAAGGGCGCAATGTTTCAATGACCTCCATCGAAAAGATCCGCGTTCTCATTACCGATGATTCGGCATTCATGCGTCAGATTCTGGCGGACACACTAACGGCGGAAGGCGATATCGAGGAGGCCGGCAGGGCCCGTAACGGCGCCGATGCTGTCCAGAAGGCGCTCACGTTACATCCCGACGTCATCACCATGGATGTCGAAATGCCCGATGTGACCGGTCTTGCGGCTTTAGAGACCATAATGCGGCGTAACCCTACGCCGGTGATCATGGTTTCAAGCCGAACCGGTGAGGGCACCGAAACGACGCTGAAATGCCTGGAAGCAGGCGCCTTCGATTTCATACAAAAGCCCCTAGTCCGCTCGCCCGAGGAATTTGAGCGTTTCGGTAGGGAACTAAGGGAAAAGGTCCGCCTGGCGGCTTCGTCCGGGAAGGCTGCCCCACGTCCCGTCGCAAGACCGCCTTTTGCGGAAGTGAGTCCGCCGACACCACGCAAGGCAGGGCCTTTCGACCTGCTGCTTGTAGCTTCGTCCACTGGAGGCCCACAGGCTCTTTCCAGGATAATACCGTCCCTGCCGGCTAATTTCCCGGTTCCGGTGGCCGTCGTGCAGCACATGCCCAGGGATTTCACGGCATCACTAGCGAAACGGCTGGATCAGCAATCGAAACTTTCCGTGGTGGAGGCCGAAGAGGGGCTTCCCCTGAGACAGGGTATGGTCGTTATAGCTCAGGGGGGCAGGCATCTTTTGTTAAAATCCCGCGGGGAGCTGTACTGTTCGCTTTCGGATGCGCCGCCGCTTAACTCCGTGCGGCCCGCGGCGGATTTTCTCTTCCTCAGTGCCGCGGACCTGACGGGAACGGCATCCTTGGCCCTGGTACTTACGGGAATGGGAAAAGACGGTACCGAAGGAGCCAGAGCGCTGAAGGCAAAAGGTGGATACGTTCTGGCCGAATCCAGCGAGACGGCGGTTGTTTTCGGAATGCCCCGGTCGGTCATAGAGGCCGGAATGGCCGACGAGGTGTTGCCTTTGTACGACGTACCCGAAAAACTCATGGAGATTTTCGGGAAGAAGAAACCATGATTTTTCGAAAGGAGACCCTTTCGTGACGCCTCTTCAGAAAGACGCCATGAAGGAACTCGCGAGCATAGGCACTGGTCACGCGGCCAGTGCTCTGTCGCAGCTGGTGGGAAAGCACGTGGACATGGCCGTACCGGAGGTGGAACAGATAAGCCTCGAGGAAGTGGCCTTTCATTTCGGCGACCCCGAGTCGCCGGTTTGCGCCATATTGTCACGGTGTGAAAAAATGGTTCCCAGCAACCTGGTTTTCATCATGCCCGAAGAGGACGCCAGGGAACTCGCCGAGGAGATGCTCGGCCTCCTGGACACCTCCAAGGACCTCGTGAACCACGCGGAAATAGCTGAAAGCGCTCTCGCGGAAGCGGGAAACATCATCCTGGGAGCTTTCATGTCCGCTCTGGGAGACATGCTCCAGGTAAACCTGCCTGTTTCGGTACCTGCCGTGGCTCACGACATGCTGGGATCCATAATGGACATCATGATAGCCATCTTCGGCGTATCGGGCGACACGGCTTTTCTGGTCTCCACGCCCCTTACGTTTCCCGAGGATACCGACAGAATATTTTCGGGCAAGATCCTCCTGGTCCCTGATCCCCAGGCCATGGAAAGTTTCTTCGCCCTGCTCGGGGTGGCCTAGCCATGAAAACCGCAGGCGACGTATCCACAAAATCCTGGAACGTGGGAATGGGCGAACTGTACAGAGCCCGTCCCCCCGAAAAGCTTTACACGCTGGGGCTTGGGTCCTGCCTGGCGCTGGTCTTTTACGACACAAGGGCCGAGGTAGCGGCCATGGCGCACATCATGCTACCGAAAAGCCCCGCCAATGGAAAGGAAACAGAGAAACCGGGCAAGTTCGCCGATACGGCCATTCCGAGGCTTCTTGAAGTCCTCGAGGAAGCCGGAGCGGAGCGGCGAAGGATAAGGGCAAAAGTCGCCGGCGGGGCAAAAATGTTCAACATTGCCTCTTCGTCACCTCTTATGGCCATAGGCCAGCAGAACATCCAGGCCGTAAAAGAAGGCCTGAAAGCTCACGGCATCCCCCTTGAAGCCGAGGACACGGGCGGGTCTCGCGGAAGAAGCGTGACTTTCGACACCACATCATGGAAGTTGCAAGTCAAAACCCTGGGCGAGGGAATAAAAGTCCTGTAAGGGTTCTCCCCCTCAGGCCATGGTGTCCAAAACCCCCGTGCCGGAACCCGGTGAAAGGTGTTTCAGGCGCTCCAGGATCATCTCTGCCAGAAACCGCTGCTGATCGGCCTGGCGGGAAAGTATGTAGTTGACTTCCCTCAAGGCGGAAACGGCGGCTATGAGCCCTTCCGCCTGGTCGTTTAGCCTGGCCGCCTCCCCTTCGGGAAGAGCCTCGCAGATTTCCCTTAGTACCGGCCGGCATCCCAGAACCCCCGCCAGTTTCGTTGCCGCGGCGTCCCGCTGCGCTTCCGCTCTCATGGCACGACTGGAAACTTCCTGGAGTTCCGTCAAAAGTCCCGGAAGAAGTTCCGGTTGCCCCTCAGCCAGGGCTTCCCTTTCCCTTTTGAGGACCCCCAACAAGTCCAAAAGCGCCTGTTGCTGCTCATGGTTTTTCTCCCTAAGGACATCCACGAATTCGTGCAAGGTCTCACTCGTCGTCCTGCCGTCCGTCATTGGGTATTCCCCCCTGTTCGCCTGATTCTCGCAGGCTCTCGTAAAGAACCTTCCACAACCCTATGCCTCCCTGTTTCGAAAGAGACTCGGCGGCCATCTCCATGGATGTTTCCTCCAGGGCTCCGAAGGGGGACTTCTCGCCGGTCCACGAAACCTCGTCCTTGCGCGAAGCCTTCAGCATTTTGGCCAGAAATATGGCTTCGAAATGCTTGCAGGCCTCTTCGAGCCTCTTGTTTCCTTCATCCCGCGAAAGGTGTTTCGCGAAGGCATTCGTTTTTGTTCCTACAGGGTCTACCATGCAAATTCTCCTCACATAACTACTAACTCGCCCTGGAGCGCGCCGGCCTGGTCGATGGCCTGAAGTATGGTGATTATATCCCGCGGCGTGGCCCCCAGCGCGTTGAGGCTTTCCACAACGTCCTGAACGCTGGCCGCGGTTCCCAAGGTAGTGAAATATCCTCCCTGTTCCTCGGCTTCTATGGTAGCCCGCTCCAAAACCACCGTTTCTCCCAGGGAGAAGGGTTCCGGCTGGCTGACGCCGGGTTCGGCCTGAACCGTGACGGTGAGATTCCCGTGCGCCACGGCTACCTCGCTTATGCGAACGTTCCCGCCCATGGTTACCGTGCCGGTTCGCTCGTTGACTACCACCCTCGCAAGTGCGTCGGGCCTTACTTCCAGTGTTTCCACGGCCGCGATGAAACGGGAAGTGTTCCCTCCGTACTCGGCGGGAACCCTCATTTCAACGCATCCGGCATCGGCGACCACCGCGACGGATCCGTACATGTCGTTTATCCGGGCCGCCACCCTGCTGGCCGTCGTAAAGTCAGGCCGTCGCAAAAGAAAGCGGATCGTACCCCGGTTCCCGCCTTCCCAGGAGGTTTCACGCTCCACGATGGCACCGTTCGGAATGCGGGCCGTGTTTGTCACGTTTTTCGACACGCTCGATCCCGCGGCCTCGACGGAAAACCCTCCAACCGAGACGGGTCCCTGCGCGACGGCGTAAACCTCGCCGTTTGCGGCCCTGAGTGGTGTCTGCAAAAGAACGCCGCCTTCCAGGCTTTTGGCGTCACCCATGGCGCTCACAGTCACGTCAATCTGCTCTCCGCTCCTTACAAAAGGCGGGAGCTCGCAGGTAACGGTAACAACCGCCGCGTTTCGGCTCCTCAGATCGTTTCGACTCATGGAGATTCCGAAATTCTCCACCAGGTTGCCAAGCATGGCCTCAACCAGGTCGCCCCTGTCACCCGTTCCCTGCAGGCCCATTACCAGCCCCATGCCGACGAGCTGGTTCGGCCTTACGCCTTCAAAGCGGCCGATGTCCTTGAGGCGCGTCAAAGGATGCACCTGGGCCCACGAGACCGTGGCGCTCGAGGCGATAAAAAGGGCAACACAAAGCATGACGGCTTTCGCCATTGCTCCCTTTCGCCGCGTGTTTTTTACACTTTCGTTTTGTCGCACCTGCTTTTTCATGGTCGATACGCTCCCCGTTTTTCAAGCACTCTAGAAAATGATGTTGAAAAGTCTCGTCAGGAATCCGGGATGCTGCACGTCGCTTATGCTTCCGACTCCTTCCACCTCTACAGTGACGTCGGCCAACCTGTCGCTTTCTATCGTGTTATCGGGACCCACGTCGCGGGGCCTGGCGATCCCCGAAAACTTCATGGTCATCGTCTCTTTCTGCACTACGAAATCCTTGCGGCCTTCGAGTCGGATGTTGCCCCCCGGAAGAACCTCGGTAACCATGCAGGTTATGGTGGTGGTAACGGAATGGGACCGCTCCCGCGACGCGTCGCCTTCCATGGAGCTCGAGGCTCCGACTCCGAGGCGCTTGATGAAATCGAATATGCCCACCCCGTCCTCGGCGGAGAAGCTGCCGTCCTTGTCAATCTCCGTGTTGGCAGCATCTTCCGTCTCGGTCTGTTCGGTCACCTTCACCGTAACAATGTCCCCTATGCTGCCGGGCCTGTGATCGGCAACCAGGGAGGCGCCGTCGACCCAAAGGGATTCGGCTCCGGCCGGAGAAGCCAAAAACAAAAGAACAAAAAGAAGCGCGATCGATTTTTTAAAAGTCATCTTTCTCCCTCCTGAGGAAACAAAGCTACCGCGGGCCGACAAGTTCTACAACTCCCTTGTCTACCACAACGGCCAGGCAATCGTTTCTGTACCTGGGAATGCGGACTTCTATGAAGTCCCCCTCGTCGCCCTCCTGAAGGGCCACGCCCTCCAGGGAAGCCGTGACGTTTCCGCTTTTTGAAAGGACCGTCACCGGGTCCCTTCTTCCCACCAAAAACACGGTCTCCACGTCCCTGCGGGAGACCGGGGCTCCGGCGGGTATCCTCCGGGTCGCCCTTTTGCCGATCAGGGCTTTCGGATCGGCGAAAACCGTGCCGTCGGTCCTTTTATAGGAATCCACCCTAAGGTCAAGAGCATCGGCGGATATAACCTCGCCCCTGGCGATCTCGCGCCTTGCCGCCACCATAGGGGCGCGCCAATCCAGGCGAACGGTTACCGCCTGGATTCTCCCGCTTCCGGTTTTTACCCGGAAGGTGGCCGAGGACACCCCCGGCACGAGTTTCCGAGGAGCAAGTATCTCGCCAAAGACGCCGAAAACTTCGGGTTCCATCCTTACGCTCTCGAAGGGTACCCTTCCGCCGTAGGCCCTCTCGAAGAGGCCCATTAGAAACTCCGGCCCATCGTCGACTGAGATCTGGACGCCCTCCAGATCCAGGGGGGGATAGCCTGCCCCCGTAGCGGCCCGGGCGAAAAAGATGAAAAGCGAGGCGAGCAGGAAAGCCGTGGTTTTTTTCATCTTTCGGTTCTGCCCCCTTTTATACATAATAATACAATAAACAACGTTTTCTATATGACATCGAAATATCCTGTGCCTTAAAAGCGGCCTTTTGGCCTGTTTTAGTCGTCCCGAAGGTCCGATACCTCAAAAGGAAGGGTCGCTTTCAAGGTAAAACGGTCCCTACTTTTATCATCGGAGGAATGGGCCATGTCCAATACCTTTTCGGGGCTCGAAATCGCGCGCAGAGCAATGAATTATTTCCGCCAGAGCATTGAGACGGCGGGCCACAACATCAGCAACGCCGACGTGGATGGCTATTCACGCCAGCGGGTGGAGGCTTCGCCCACGGAGCCTTACGCCGCGCCGGGGATGAACGGGCCGGGCCAGGTGGGGCAAATCGGAACCGGCGTAGGCATCGACGCCATCCAGAGAATCCGCAGCGAGTTTCTCGACGCCCAGTTCCGGCAGGAGTCAATCGAGGCCGGCTACTGGGAGGCAATCTCGAGGACGATGGAATACCTGGAGATGTTTTTGGGAGAACCCTCTGATTCGGGGCTTTCCACGGCACTCGACAATTTCAACCAGGCTCTCCAGGAGTTCCAGAAGCGTCCCGACTCAAGCAGTACCAGGGAAAACGTGCTTCAGGAAACGGACAACCTCTGCAACCTGCTGGGCCAGATAGAGCGCAATTTCTCCGAGTACCGCGCCTCGCTGAACGACGAGATAGCCCTGCAGGTCAAAGAAGCCAACGACCTCATCGACCGCATAGCCGCCTTAAACGTCCAGATCAAGACGGTCCAGGCCATGGGAAACACTCCCAACGACCTCATGGACCGGCGCGACCTGCTCGTGGAGGACCTGGCCAGGCTGGCCAACATAACCGCGTCCTACAGCTCGCAGGGAGGGGATTTTATCGTATCCCTGGACGGCAAGCACCTGGTGCAGGGGAAGGAAACGCGCCATCTCGTACTGGTTACACAGGAAGGAAACGGCGGATTCTACGACGTCCAGGTGGAAGGCAACACTTTCAAGGCCGTGGACCGGCCCGAAGTAGTGGAATGCCTCATAGGGCGCGAGGCCGCCGAGGGGATTCACTCTCTCGACGTGGAGCGCCTGGCTTCGGAGACTCGCTGGGCCGTGGGAACCGATATCGGCGGATACGAATCGGCGACGCAGGCTTTGGGCATGACCGGCGGGTTCAGCCTACAGGTGGGAACAACGGGGCTGGTCGCCCAATCCGATGAGATTTCCGGCGGCATACTGCTGGGCCCCCCGGGGGCAGGGGATCCCACTCGATACGCCTTCCGTCTCGCCTCCGGCCCCAACGAGAAGATTATCGAAATTAAATGGGACGGCAGTAGCACAGCCTGGTTGATCAGCGGAAACGCGGCCGATACCGATGGTGATGCCTCGAACGTTTCTCTCCAGGACCTCGAAGCCTACGTAAACAACACCGCCAACGGGGTGCCCGCTGTCGCGACGGTGGAAGGAGAGAAAATAACTTTTGCGAATCCCGACGGATACCTGCTCTCTTTCACCGACGTAGAGGGGGATCTGGTGTCAAAGCTCAAAACAGGCAACGCATCTCCCGTGGTGGACATAGAAATCACCGAGGAAGATTCGCTCCAGACCATCGCCAACAAGATAAACAGCGCTTTCGGGGCGACGGAAGGTTCTCCCGAAAAACCGGAAGAATGGCTTTCGGCCACCGTAGAGGAATCCATCGACGGGACCTTCTATCTGAAGCTTGAAAGCAGGCTGACCGGAGAGGCACACAGGATCAACGTGGGCCCGGTGGAGGGCAAGTCTCTTTCCGTGGCGACATCCCTCGGACTAGTCGACGGAACGGGCAATACGAAGGTTCTCACCTACGCCCAGGACGCCAGTTTCTCCCTGGACGGGAAGATCTACCTCTCATCTTTCAACGAGTTCAGGGAAGCCCGGCCGGCAACCAGCTACAACAACTACAGGGCCGATACGATGGAGACCGTTCTCGAAGGTGTTCGTTTCAAGCTAAACGGGGAAGGATCCGCGGAAATACGAATAGAGCGGCACCTGCAAAGCGGATTCATCGAAGGGCTTTTGACCTCCCGCGACGATATTATAGTGGGCATGCTGGATTTTTTGGACAATTTCGCCAAAATCTTCTCCGACAGTTTCAACGCCGTACATGCCTCCGGACACGGAGTGGGGGCCAATAGCGGCTTCACGGGAGTCAACCTCTTCGTCCCACTGGACACGACGGTGGGTGCCGCATCAGCGCTGAGCGTAAACCCGGCGCTCTTGAAAGACTCCAGCCTCCTGGCGGCCGCGGCAGGCGACGGTACGGGGCATTCCAACGGAAGCGGAGACGGAACCATAGCCCTGGAGTTGCTCGGTCTTTTCCAAAAACCAATCTACAACAACGGCTCCACCACCATCGACGACCATTACCTGTCATTCGTGTCTTCATTGGGGGCTCAAAGTCGCCAGGCGGCGGTAATGAACGAGAATCAAAACACCCTTTTAAGCCAGATACAAACACAGCGACAGTCCATATCGGGCGTAAACATCGACGAGGAGATGATGGACCTGGTGCAGTTCCAGCAGTCCTACAAGGCCATCGCCAGGTATGTCACCGTTTTGGACGAACTGCTTGACACTGTTATCAGCAGGATGGGAATCACGGGAAGGTAGCAGCATCCGGAATATACGTAAAGGGGCCTCGGGTTCGTTCCCGGGCCCCTTTATTTTTGTTCAAGCAGCGACCGCCGGAATATCAGTAGGATATGTCCAGCGAACTTCCTACGGTTTGCCGGTTTTCAGGGCGATTTTTGATCTCTTCCGCCGCTGCCTCCACTGCCTCTCGCCACGCGCCTGCCAAATCCTCAAGCATGCGCCTTACGCTTTCTATCTTTTTGAGGTCTTTTTTTACGTTGGCCTCGACGAGCTCCTGGTGCATGAAGTCGTAAAGCCGGTTAAGGTTGTCGGCCAGTTCTTCGGCCTTGTCCGGGCGCAGGGCGAACTGAAGCTCCCTGATGGCCTTCTGGGCTGTCTTCAGGGCATCATTGGAACCCTGTAAATCCTTCGCGCGGATCATTTCCTCGGCTTTACAGCAGGCGTCTATGGCTATTTCAAAGGTCAGAAGAAGAAGTTTTTCCCTCGAAGCCGTAAGGACTTTCTGGTGAAGATATTGCAAGCGAACCGTATCGGTTTTGGAGGACACCTTGGAACTCTCCTTTCAAAATTACTATGCTATCCAGTTCAAAAGGCCCTTTTCGATATCCAGCCTGGCTATTACTTCGCCAGGATCCTGAGTTTCTTCCGCTGTGTCCGGGACGACGGACCCGGGCAAGCTATCGTTGGACGCGCCCGACCCCCAGGCCGCCTGTCCGCCGTTTCCGCCCGCGTCTATGTCCACCATGGTCTCGGCGAGGGTCAAACCCTGCCTTGAGAGGGACTGCCTGAGCACGTCCATGGACTGGTCGACCAGATCTCGCGCCTGCGCGTTCTCGACGAAAAGGTGAAGGCGGACCTGGTCTCTCGACGACTGTATCTCTATCCTGACGGTCCCGAGTTCCGGCGGTTCCAAAACCATGCGCCCTTTGTGACCGTTCCTGTTTCTTATTACCTCTATGACCTGGGCCATTCCTTCTGAAAGCGTCACGGCCCGCTCAATTGCGGATCCCTGGGTTAAATCGGTACGGGTTATTTCAATGACAGGCTCCGCCGTCGTTTCGACCCTCGGTGCGCGGGAAGTTTCGTCTGCCATGAGGTCTTTTGTCGTGACGGGCTTGTCAGCAGTCTCCGCCGTCTTGCCGGAAAACCCTCCGGCGGCGCCGGGCATCGCTTTCGCTCCGGCGTCGCCTGAAACGAAGGGCCTGAAAGCGGCTAAATCCTCCTTGCCGCCTTTTTGTGACTGGACACCGTCGGTCATTTTCGATCCCTCGGTCGTTGCAGGTCCTTGTGACGAGTTGGGCTTCCCTATGCCGTGTTCGCGCACGAGAGCCTCGAACCGCCTGAGAATCTCCGCCCTGGCGAAGGCCGCGTTGGTAAGGCCTCTTGCCTCTTCTTCAGACATGACGTCTCCGATGTAGGGGGCCGAAGACATTTCGCGGGCAAATTCGCCGTTAGGGCCCCGGAAGGACCGGTTCGGACCCTCGATGTACCCCTTTTCATCCGCTTCCGGCGAACCAGGCAACGCGCCTTCCGCCTTTTGATTCGCGGTTGACGGGCCTTTCAAACCCTCGACCGGTTCCGTCGCGGGGGAAAGGGCCACGGCGGCCTCCGGGGACCCTCCCAAAAGCATGGAGAGGTCCTTTTGGCCTTTATCGGGGACTTCGCCTTTTAAGGGCTTCTGGCCGTCTTCGACTTTTGCTGGTCCATCGGGTGACGGTTCCCGTCGGAGGTCCATCCAAAGACGAAGAAGACCTTTTACTTTTTCTTTTTGGGTCAGCTCCGGCAATGCTTCAGTTTCCGAAGTGGCGCCACTCGCGAAGATCCCTTTTTCCGGAAGCCAGCCGGCTTTTACGGCAAGGCGCTCCGCCAGGGCGTCCAGATCCTTGTCGTCCAGGTTCCCGGCAAGGGGTTCGGCACTGGTGCCCGAGCCCGCACGCTCTTTAGCCTCGCTCGAAAAAAAGACCTTCGCGCCGGACGAATTTCCGTTTGTTTCACCTTTCGACGTGACCCGGGTCTCCTTTTGAAGCAAGGTGTCGAAGTCTCCCTGCTTTTTCGAAGTCTTTCCGGCGGCGGGAGCCGATTGGGCCTTTTTCTCCATTCTGGCGGAACCCAGAAGGTCGGACAAAAGATCGTTGATTTTCACTGTCGGGAACCTCCCGTTTTAAAGGCTTTCACTCTTTCTAATTGAGTATCGGCATTTCTCGCGGGCTAATTGAACCGGAACCCACGGACACCGGTCCGTGTCAGGTTTTCGCTTTTTGGGCTTTGGTTTTTTGCGCTCGACTCCCGCTTTGCTTCAGGGGCATGGTGCCCATCGAGTCGAGGGCCGCCGGCTGAGGGGATAAATCGCCCAACCTGTCCCGCGGCTCGACGCCCCAACAACCATCAACTATTGGAATTCCCGGAACCGTACTCCCAAAGCGCGGAGGTGTAGTAGCTCTGATAATTCATCTCCGAAAGGCGAATCTCCATGTTGGTGTAAAGTTTCTCCAGGGAGGCCTTTTCCATTTCGAGTCTTGCTTCGAAATCGGCGATACGCTTGTCTATCCTGGAGGATTGCTGCTCAAGAGTATCGATACGGTTTACGAGCGTCCCTTGTTTCACTGTCACTCCACCTATTATTTCCGGAGTGCCTGAGATCATCCCCTTGGAAAAGTCAGCCATCTCCGTGGCGAAAGACTGCATTATGTCCTTTACTCTACCGGGGTTTTCCAGCATGGCCTTCATGAAGGCCGACTCGTCGAACTCGAGCTTGCCGCTTTTGCCGAAATCCGTCGATTCGGTGGCGATGCCTATGGAAGCGAGAGTGTTGTAGCCCCCCTCCTGATCGTACCGAGCCCTGCTTGTGATGTTTCGCATCTTCTGCTTGCAGTTCCAAAGCAGGGGATCTCCTTTCAGGAGCCCCCATTTCTTTTCCACATCCGATTGGGGGTCTTCCTTTGTCTCTTCCGTGAGGCGGATGTTGATCCAGTCGAGTGTTTCGTTGTATGCGTCGATCATTTCCTTGACAGCGGTAACCGCGGGTTCGGCGTCAAGGGAGACGTCCACCTTCGCGGATCCTTCGGCTACCACCTCGAAGGTAACGCCTTCGATCAGGTCGTCGATGGTATTCGACGAGCGGGTGACTTCCAGGCCGTCCAGTACGATCACAGCGTCGGACGCTTCCTGGAGGACCCTGGAGAAGTCGCCTACGGCGTCGACGACACCGAGCGCCGCAAGGACACCGTCCGTATCGTTTGCCGAAAGCGCATTCGCCGCTCCCGTTTCGGTACCGGCGATTATGAGGGTGTTGTCTATAACCTGCGCGGAAAGCGGCGGAGCCGTTCCTGCCTCTTCCGCCTTTTCAGCCACCGCGTCGTTTATGGCTTTGGCGATGTCGTTCAGGCTGTCACCGGAAGTTATGTCCACAGTCACCGAAAACCCGCCGACGGAAAGCTCAAAGGAACCGGCGTGTCCCAGCGCAGAAGCGGCGTCGTCGACGCGGTTTCCAGCCACACGGTGACTGGAGGCCACGGAAAGGACTTCTACGTCATACCGGTTGATTTCCGCCTCCGGCGTCGCTGTGACTGAAAGGGGAAAAACCGCTGTTCCCATGGGTGTCACCTCGGCGGATTTGCCCAAAAACGTGGACTCCCGTTTGAGCGGGTCAAGGCTACTCTGGAGGTTTGACAGGTTGGTAACCAGTTCCTGGTACATAAGGGCCCTGGTTTCCAGCTTGTCCTGCTCTTCAAGCCACTGCACCTGCACCGCTCGTTTGTTTTCCATCATCGTATCGATGATGGACCCCCAGTCTATTCCGGAAGAAATACCTGTTATCTGAAAATCCGGCATGGTCAACACTCCTTGAGTTACGTGATTCAGCGCCCCCGAGGTCTAGTTACAAATCCTTTAGTCTTCATTGGAGGGCGACAGTATGTCCAGGATCTTCGCGCACATTTTGTTGTCTTTGGTCCCGAAGACGACGGTAAATTTGGGGATCGGACCGACTTTCACGATGCCCGGTTCCGTTATGGGTTTACCCAGGTTTATGACATCGCCCTCGGTAATCTCGGACAAATCCCTCAAAGTCAGCACGGTGTCGCACAGTTCCGCTGTAAGGTTTATTTTCACGTCGCGGATGCGGCGCTTTATGCGCAGTCTTCCCTCTGCGTCCTGCTGGCTGTCGCGGGAGATAAACCATTCCTGCGGATTGAACCTGTCTATTACGGGCTCGATACAGTGGAACGGGAAGCACAGGTTGAGCTGTCCCTCGATTTTTCCCACCTGCACCCTGAGGTTTACCAGAAGCACCATCTCGTTTTTGGGGACTATCTGTACGAAAAAGGGGTTGCTTTCCTCGCCAAAGAGGTGGAAGCTGATGTCTTCCTGTATGGTTTTCCAGCTCTCGTTCAATTCTCCGATCATGCGTCTGAGAAGACGGTCAACGATGACCCTCTCCAGATCCGTGCATTCCCTGTTCTCGTCCAGCGGGATACCCTGGCCGCCGAGCATTCTGTCGATAAGAGCGAAAACCAGGGACTGCCTGACTTCCATCAGGGCTTTCCCCCCGAAGGGCCTGACTTCCAGGATGGCAAGCGTCGTCGGCGAAAAGACGGAGTTTACAAACTCCTCGTAAGGAATCTGCTCCACGTTCGCCACCTCGACCGAGACCATGGACCTCGTCATCGATGAAAGCAGGTTCGTCAGGTGCCTGGCGAAACCGTCGTGCAGCATGTGAACCGCACGTAGCTGGTCCCTGTTGAACTTGTTGGGCCTGCGGAAATCGTATACCTTTACTCCCTTTTCGCCGGTGGGGTGCTCTACGCTTGCGGTGCCCGAGGCGATAGAATTTATCAGGCGATCTATTTCCGCCTGGTTTAGTACTTCCACTCCGCCTCTCCCCCCCTACTGAATTATGAAGGACTTGAACAAGACTCGCCGTATAGGAAACTTTTCTTTTCCCACGGTGGGACTTACGGAATTAAGGCGCCTTGTAATAGCCTCCGAAAGCTTGAGTATCTCCTCGGCGCTCCGGAAAGAGTCTGCGCCTCGAGTCATGCACTCGGCGATGACCTCGTTTCTGAAAAGGGTCTTCCAGTATTCATCGGAAGCCAGCTTTTCGAAAATCTTCCTGTTTTCCAATTCGAGCACCAGTTCGAAGCTCGCCAGCGTGGACTCGGAATATCTCCCGCCGGATAAAGACATCTTGAATTCTCCCAGGGGCAAAATGGGGTAAGCCTGCACTTCCCGCGTTTGGGGTTCTTCCACTCCGCTGCCGGCAGCCATTCGGCTGGCGAGCATACCCCCCACGAAACCCATGGCGAATATGGCAACCGCCGCCGCTGCGACGAGCAAGAGCTTTTTGACATTAAATTTCATAAAATCTGTCACCACCTGGCATTTGACAGTCTGCGCTCTTATACTGTCCTAGTATAAGAATCGGTCCTCGACCACCCAGACATTACTGGCGGCTTTTGGAAAACATGTCGCCAAAAACGACAAGGAAGTGATCTTTTGAAAAAACATCTCCACCCATTGATGGTTTTTTGGGCGGTCCTGCTTTTTTTCCGCCCGGGCCCCGCGCTTGCGGCAAATGTCGAAGCGCCGCAAAACGGCCATGTCAAAGTTCCGATAGCGATTTTGGCTTCCGGCGTCGGCGGCGAACAGACTGAAGTCGACGAAATTATCCAGTCCGTCCTTTCCAGTGGTATAGCCCCTTCGGGAAACAATATTCCTTTCGAGGTGGCGATCAAGGCCTTCGAGGCTCCTGCTTCGTCCGGCGAGGCCGATTCTCTTTTTGAAAGGCTCCAAAATGAAGGTGTTTTCGCGGCTTTATGTCTTGCCAGAAAAAGCCGCGCCTGGCACGTCCCAATGGCGGCGGCGAAAGCCCGCATTCCGACGATTATGCTTTTTTCCGAGTCCGTGCCCATTAGCCCCGAAAGGCATGAACCATCACCGTTTCTTTTCGCGCTCGACGCAGACGAAAGTTACCGCCCGAAAGCCCTGGCTCTTTTGGCTTCCCGCCTCGGTGAGAAAAGCTGGGTGGTCCTGGCGGACCATCTGGACCTAAAATCCCGGACCGCCGGGGCAGAGGCGACCAAGGCCATGTCCGAGTCAGGACTGGACGTTCGGATCCTGTTCCTTCCCGGCAAGACGGAAACGCACATGGAAGCCGCCCTGTATGAAAGCGTAAAAGACGGGACCCTGGGCTTCGTTTCCTTTTTAAGCCCCTTGGGAACGGCGAAGGCGGCAAGCTTTCTTTCCGCAATGACGAATGAGGTTAAGCTCCTTTACGGCTTCGAGCCTCCAGAATTATTGAATCAGGCAGAAGGAGTAATCGCCATCAAACAGCGAATGCCGCTTGAGTTAAACCTCCCTGGCGGGGAACTCGAAGCCAGGGCGACCGCGGCGTTCCGTTGGCTCATGGAGGGGCTTTCTTCTTTGAGGGAGGAGAACCTGGACACAAAAACCCTGGCCGAAGCCATAGCGGCAGTGGGGAAAATTCCCCTGGGTAACGGATTTCTCGAAATATCCCCAGCGCTTCACAGGCCCGTACGAAAAGACCTTCAGATACTGGAGGCAAAAGACGGGAAGTGGGTCGAAAAGACTGGATTTCAAATAACCCGGGGAAATGAAGGCGAGTGGGTAGTCACCCCTGGAAAAAGACATGAAACATCATCAGAAAGTTCCTGATCGCCCCGGGCAAAAGCCCCTTTACCAAAGCCATCGTCAAAAGGGCCAACAGGAAAAGCGCAAGCAGTATCTTTATGGGAAAGCCCAGCATGAACACGTTAAGCTGCGGCACCGTTCTGGCTATGAACCCAAGCCCTACTTCCGCAAGAAACAGGGCGCCGAAATAGGGCAAAACCACTTTAAGCGCCAGCAGGAAAAGCTCATTTATCCAAAGCCTTATCCCACCTGCTGAAAGCAGGCTGAAAATGGGGGTTCCCACCGGAAGGGTCTTGAGGCTTTCCACTACCGCGGCAGTCATAATGAGATGTCCTCCCAGGTAAAACCAGAACCAAGTCCCGACCAGGTATTTCAGCTGGCCTATGACGGAAACCTGCTGTCTTGAGAGCGGGTCCATGAGGTTCGCCATGGCGAAACCCATCTGCTGGCCCACGAAGCGTCCTGCGATCTGCAGGGCGTAAAGGGGGGAGGACGCGAGGGCACCCAAAAGCAGGCCGACACAAAACTCCCTGGCCGAAGTTATCGCCAGCCCAAAGATGTTTGAAAGGACTACCAGATCGATTTCAGCTCCGGTTATCACTTTTTGCGAAGCAAGGGCCAAAACCAGTGAAAGCCAGAGCCTCACCGGAAGAGGCAGCGAAGCGCCGCCCAGAAACACCAAAGCCGACAAAAGCCCCAAAAACCTAAGCGAGGCCATCAGGAAAACCAGTATGAGGGCTGTGAAATCGGCGGGCAGGCTCAGTTCCATCATGAAACGTAGTTTTGGAGCTTCCCGAAGACATCGACGGCAAGGCGCAAAACCGACCGGAAGACGGCCGGACCAAGCAGTATCGCCGTCAGGATGACCACCAGGATCTTGGGGACAAAAGAAAGAGTCTGCTCCTGTATCGAAGTGGCCGTCTGCAGGATGCCCACGGCCAAACCCACCACCATGGCCGCCACCAGTATCGGCAGGGCCGCCAGTATGGCCGTCCAGGCCGCCTGATGGAAGAGACTCGCGAAAGATCCATCCAAGGCCGCTCCCTCCTCAACTGAAGCTTTCTATCAGGCTCACCACGACAAGGTCCCAGCCATCGGCCAACACGAACAAGAGCACCTTGAACGGCAGCGATACGAGCATGGGCGGAAGCATTATCATGCCCATGGCCATGAGGACACTGGCGACTATCATGTCGATTACCAGAAAAGGCACGAAGAGCACCACGCCCATTTGAAAGGCCGTTTTCAATTCGCTGAGCATAAAAGCGGGCAAAAGGACGAAAAGAGAGACGTCTTCGGGTCCTTCGGGGCGCTCGGATTCGGAAAGGGAAACCATCAGGGAGAGTTCCTCGTCGCGAGTATGGGACAACATGAAACCACGAACCGGTTCGAGAGTCCTGTCCATAGCCTCGGCAGTTGATATTTCGCCTGCCTGGTATGGGACGTAGGCTTCGTTGTAGACGGTTTCCCAGACGGGACGCATGATAAAAAGGGTCAAAAAGAGCGCGAGGGTCACCACGACCTGGTTGGGGGGAAGCTGTTGTATGCCCATGGCGTTTCTTAAAAAGCCCAGCACCACCAGAATCCTGGTGAAACTTGTCGCCATGAGCGCCAAAGCCGGTGCAAGGCTAAGTACCGTAAGAAGGATCAGAATCTGGACCGTCAGCGAAACCTGGCCGGGGTCCGAGGCTTCCTCCAGTCCGATTCGTACCGTCGGGATGGCAGGCACTCCCTCCGCCGCGCAGGCTGCCTGTCGCCACGCCAGAACCACCAGCAAAAGGCAGGCCAGAGCCAATAAACGGTGTTTGTTCATTGCAACCCCTCTCGAGCACAGGTAATGTTACTTATAACATTGTTTATAATACATCGATATTATGTTTTTGTCACTCGAGAGGAGACGTCGCAAAACCTACCTGAAACCCAGAACTATATAGACGCTGGCGGCTTCCTTGTCGTCAACCAGTGGTATCGTGTAGTACTTGACCCTGGGATCGTCGCTGGGAACGGATTTCAGATTTTCCCCGGTAAACATCTGGGGCGGCGTTATATCAAAGCGTCCGACCTTGAGCCTGGCAGCCTCTTTCATGGCCGAGCCGCAGATCATGTTGGCCAGTTCGCCCAGGGCGCTCATCGACAAGTTGTCATTTGTAGAGGGTTCTTGAATCATCCCTCCCGACATGGTGCGGATTATATCAGTGAAGGCCCCCTTGTCGGTCAAAAGCGTGACCGAGCCTTTGAGCTCGTCGCCCACGACCCCTATGACTGCGGCCGCGCAGCTGGAATTTGCCCTTATACCGGGACCTGCTCCCTTCCTGTCTACTCTGAAATTAAGCCCCAGGCCCTTCGCAACATTTATCGTACCGGCACCGAAGGCCTGTACAAGCGTCGTAAGCGTATTAAGCGAGCTCATGTCTTTCACTCTCCCATTTTCTCGCACTGGTGCGCCGCGTCTTTGGAAACGGAACACCTTTGCGTGATACGGACTTCTCCGGGCATGCCCCGGTTGCAAGTCGGATGTTTTTCCAGGATTATACTGTTAGAATGTAATATAGGTTCACAAAACATTCCCGCCAACGACAGGAGTGGAGATCTTTGGCCTATATATCCGTGAAAGTCAGGACAAAAGACCTCAAGCCAGGCCAGATTCTCGCAGAAGACGTAAGGGACACCCACGGCCGTGTCCTGGTCTTTCAGGGGGCCGTTTTGACACCCAACCTCATTGTAGGACTTCGGATACGGGAGTACATAGATTCCGTAAAAATTTTTATCCCCGTCGAAGAAGCCCCGAAAGGTCTCGTAAAGCCCGAACAGGCAGGAATATCCATCCCCGGGGGTATCCAACCCAAGCTCGGGCGCTTTTTCAGAAACGCCCGAAAGATGCATGAAATCAAGCCTGAAACGATTAAAGAACTGAGTGAAGATGTCAAGCCCATCATCGAGGAGATCTTCGAAACCAGACCCGCCATAATGGACAGCCTCCAGCTCATCTCGAGCCACGACGACCACACCCATGATCACTCCTGGATGGTGATGCTTCTTTCCCTTTCCATCCTTCGCATGGCGGAGCTCAAAAACGTTTTTCACCCCGGAAAGCAAGACAAGGTGGATATCGCCCTCGGAGCCCTGCTTCACGATGTGGGAAAGACCAAAGTCCCCCTGGAAATCCTCAACAAGCCCGGAAAGCTCGACCCTGACGAGTGGAAGATAATGAAAAAGCATCCCGACTACGGATACGCCATGGTTCGTTCCACGGAAAACCTCATGCCTGTCGCCAAGGCTATCGTAGCCCACCACCACCGTTTTATCGACGGAACGGGGTACAGCCCCGAAGGTCTTCCTGTACTTGAGAAACTCCCCACACTGGTCAGGATAGTGACCATCGCCGACATTTACGAAGCCATCGTTTCCGACAGACCCTACCACGTAGCGGCCCTTCCCTACCATGCCATAAAGATCATCGACCAGGGCGCGGGGACAAAATTCGACGAACGCTTCATAGGCTGCCTCAGGGAAATGGTTGCCCCCTTTCCCACAGGGAGCTTTCTTTTTTTCCGGAAAGGCGTGATAGGCAAGGTCGAAGCGGTGGACGCCCTCGAAAAGGAACTCCCTTTCATCGAGATCATAGCGTCCCTGACTAAAGAAACCGAAGATCTCGTCGGGCGGGAATTCCGCCTCGGGGAAAGCCTGAACGACATGCCAAAAGAAGAAGACATCGTTCTCGGAGCCTATTCCCCGGTCAACCTGGCGACCAAGATAAAAAGTGCAATGGGCATCGGTTCGGGGTCCGATGTCCTTTTCGAGCCTGGGACGGAGTTCGCCCTGACCAGCCTTCCGGAATGGGAGCGCATCATGAAGGAGCATTTTGACTTCCTGTTCGAGTCCGAATCCGAAGAAAGGGTCCGCTGACTACTTTTATGAGACCAGCGCCTTGTTAACGGCCTCAATCACCCTGTCCGGCTTGAAGGGTTTTACCACGAAATCCTTGGCCCCGGCCTTGATGGCCTGGATAACGATGTCCTGTTGTCCCATGGCGCTCACCATTACCACCCTTGCCGCCGGGTCAAGTTTCTTCAGGGCCATCAGGGTATTCATCCCATCCAGTTCGGGCATGGTAATATCGAGGGTGACAAGATCGGGCTTGACCCTGCTGTACTCGAGGAGGCATTTTTTACCGTCTTCGGCTTCAGCTACCACCTCGTGATTTCCCTTGACCAGTATGTCTTTCATCATCATACGCATGAAGGCCGCGTCGTCCACAACCAATATTTTCGCCACGGCAATACCTCCCGTTTTGAGCTCTGGCGTTTCAAGCACAACATTATATAGGACTACGGAAAAAAGTATAATAATTTCTTTCGTCGGAAATCTTTTGTATCCAAGATTTTACGGTCTTGCAAGCCGCGACGAAGCCGCCCTCACGGAAGAAACGTCTCCATTTGAGAAGGCTTCAAGCATTTCGAGGATAATCTCTTCTTCGGTCCTGAGACGCCCCATGTATTCCCCGTACTTTTTTACAAGCTTTGGATCTTCCCTGTCCGGTCTGGGGACTTTATTGCGCAAGGTCGAAAAATAGTCTTCGATTCGTTTTTTGAGCCCCGCCTTCCGGGAGGGGTCCCTGAAACATACTGCCATTTCCGCTGCGCACGGAAGTGAGTTGCTGGAATCCCTGAAGGGCATAAAGCCTTTCCCCTTTCGTTTTTTCTCTTTTTTCCCGTTTTCAGGACAAGACTTTCCTGCCGATTAAAGAGGCCACCAGCCTTTTCATCGCGCCTTCCTTCTGGACAGGCTCCCGCGAGGTTTCCGCGGAATGGGGCAGCAGCCTCTCTGTAAACCCTTTGATACCCCTGGAAAAGATGCAATCAGGATAACCCAAAAGGACAGGGAATTTCGCTTTCACCGATTTGGGTATCCTGGAGTCATGAAGCAGGGGACCAAGGTATTTCAGTTCGATCCCCAGAAAACGTCCCGTTGTGTCCATAAGCCGCTTGGCCGAAGCGGCGGCCTCACGCTCCGAAAAGGCCATGTTTACGACGAGAAAAAGCTCCTTCCCGAGGATCGAGGGAGAGGTGGAAATGCTTTTAATCATGCTGTAGGCGTCTTTTACAGCCGTGGGTTCGGGAGTGGCGACCACCACAACTATGTCCGAAGCCAGGGCGAAATCGCGCACTGAAGCGTGGATACCCGCACCGGCGTCTATTACGATAACATCGACGATATCGTCGAGGGTCAGCATTTCGGGCAAAAGCTGTTTGCGCATGGTTGGCGACATGTCGGCCAGCTCCGGTAGCCCGCTGCCTCCCGGGACAAGCCAGACCTTTTCGGAGACGGGCACCAGGATATCGCGAACGGTCATTTCGCCCAAAAATACGTTTTCCAGGGTCAGCCTGGCGTCAAGACCCAGCAGGACATCGGCGTTTGCAAGCCCCAGGTCCGCGTCGATTACAGCAGCAGGAATACCCCGGTATTTCCCGAAGGCCAGGGCGAGGTTGATGGCTATGTTGCTTTTTCCAACGCCACCTTTTCCGCTGATGATGGAGATGGACTTTTTCGCCCTGCGGGCTGGTTCCTGGGCTTTATTTTCGCGAATAGTCCGCCTGAGCTCTTCCGCCTGGAAGGACCCGAAAGCGCAAGGGATTACCTCCGACCTGCTGAAATCGCGACCTGAAAGGACCTTGCCTTCTCTCATAGGTGAACAGCCTCCCCCAGCAGAATTTCCGCAAGAAGGCGCCCGGAAGCGATCTCTATGTCCCTTGGAACGTTTTGGCCGGTGGCCATAAAAGACAGAAGCAACCCGAAGGTCATGGGAACCCAAAGAATCGCGCCGGGACAGGATGTCTCGTCCAGTTTCGTCATTATGACCCGGGAAACGGGGATCCTCTGCATGGTGGTTTTGACGGAAACCTGTATATCCTTCAGGCGGGAAGTCACTGAAAGCGCGATGTGCACGGCATCGGGTTCAAAATGTTTCCAGATGTCTTCGACCTGCGACATGCGGTCCGTCTCGCGGAAGCCGCATCCCACGGTGTCCATCAGAATCAGCGTGTCTTCATCGTATTTTTCGAGCAGTCCCGGAATCTCGAAACCGGCGTTTACCACCTCGATGGGAAGCCCCAGGACCCTGGCGAAGGTCCTTATCTGGTCCACGGCGGAAACCCTGTAGTTGTCCGAGGTAAAAAGCGCGGCCTTGCGTCCTTCCATGACGGCCATGGCGGCTATCTTCGCTATGGTAGTGGTTTTCCCGACACCCGTGGGGCCTACTATCATGACGCGGTTTCCACCCAAAGCGTCCGACAGGGGGTCTTCGCCGGGGCTTACGCAAAACTCCCCGGTCTTTTTACCGAACCACCGGGCGAAAGATTCCTCCTGCAGGCGTGAGTGAAGGTACTTTTCCCACAGGTCTTCGACGCAATCGCCGGGCACATCCTGCTCCAGGAGAACCCCGGGGTACTCCTCTTCCTTACTCCGCGATTCGGAAGTCGGGACCAAAGGGGTTTTTCCCTCCCCGGAAACGAGCTCCACCGTATCTTCGATGGATTCGGCCAAAGATTCCAGCGAGGGTGTCTTCGCGGGTGCGTTTTTCAGGCTGCTTTTATAGTGCAAAAGGGCCTCGAAAACCGCCTGCTGGCGTTTTTTTAGTTCAGGGTCGGGCGGCAGGGCGACCTTTTTTTCCTCTTCAAGGATACCGGCCCGGACGAAAATATATTTTTTCCTGAAAAATGGAAATATAGAAGGCTCTTTCACGGTCTGCATGGATAAGATGACCCCGTCGGACCCAAGTCGCTCCTTGACCTTTCTGAAGGCTTCATTTTCGGTTTTGGCGTGGAACTCGATTTCCCTGACCAGTTTCATTAGCTACACCGCCTGATTTCAAAGATTTTCCCGCAGGGGTTTACGGTACACAAAGGAACCTTCCTGCCTGAAACCTATTTTCGCGTAGTCGAAAATCTGTTCCGTAGTTCCGATCAACAAAAAACCGCCGGGCGCAAGACAGTCGAAAAACTTCTCATAGAGCTTGCGCTTCGTTTCGGCGGAAAAATAAATCACCACGTTCCGGCACAAAACCAGGTGTTGGTTTTTCGGGAAGTCAAAAGTCAGAAGGTTGGCCCGTTTAAAGGTTACAAGATCGCGAACGGGCTTTAAAACCTCGTAGTCCCCGTCTTCTGTCTTTTTGAAATAACGGGCTTTAAGCATGTCCGGCACGTTGAGCAGCTGCTTTTCCTTGTATCGCCCCTCTTGGGCCCTGGCCAGCGCCCCTTCGTCCACGTCCACCGCCAAAATCCTTGCGGAAATGCCCGATTCGAGGGCCAATATAGCCAGGGAATAGGGTTCCTCCCCGGAGGAACACCCGGCGCTCCAGAACTCGAGCACCCTGGCCCCCGATTCAAGCAGCTTGGGGAATATGGTTTCTTTTATCATCTCCCACCGCTGGGGGTTCCTGAAAAATTCCGTAACGTTTATGGTTATGTAATCCAGAAAATGTTTCTGCCTTTCGGGGTCTTTGTGAATAACATCGTAGTAGGCTTCGTAATCTTCGATACCCCAGTTGCGCATCAGGGTATGCACCCTTCGGTGGATCTGGAACTTGTACATGTTCAGGTCCACACCAGTCAGGCGTGCCACCTTTTGCTTGAAATCATCGTACCCGGGCCCGGCGGGATACTCGCGGTCGGCCATCGCTTTTCACCGTGTTTTCCCTACAGGGGACTTTACAAGCTCCACGACCCTGACACCGAAATTTTCGTCGATCACGACTACCTCACCTTTGAAGACCAGCTTACCGTTGGCAAGGACATCCACGGGCTCTCCGACGATCCTGTCCAGTTCCACCACGGCTCCCTGTTCCAGTGCGAGTATTTCGCCTATGGTTTTTTGCGCGTGCCCCAGGACCACCGTGACCTGGACGGGAATGTCCATGAGCATTTCGATCTTGGCTTCGCCAACGGAGGCTTCGGGCTCCGGGCTCTTTCTATCTCCCATATCGGGGAAACTCGCCGGCTGGGCCGACGGCCCTTCGGCTCCGCCGGAGGGATTATTCGTAAAGTTGAAGCCGGAACTCTGTTTGACGCTGTTTATCAATTCATCCAAGGCAGCCTGGGATGCTTGTTCACCGCCACCGCTTTTTTCTATTTCCTCGAAATCCGGGATATCGGGGATATCTTCGATGGCGGAATCCACCCAATCCAGCCCCTTCTCGAGCGCTGCCGCCTCTTCAGCGCTTATGGATGCCCCTTCGGGCTTCCCGTCGCTTTCGGTGCCGCTTGAGGCTTCTTGAGGACCTTCTTCCGGCCTATTAGCTTCATTTCCTTCGGAATCCTGTGCCTCTTCGGCTTCAGGTTCCTGTTTTCCTGCCTCTTCCGGTTCCGTGGCGTTTTCTTCGGGATTCAGGTCTTCTCGGCGTTCTTTTTCGTCGTCCATTTATTCCGGGAGCTCCCGCAAAAAAGCCCCCCACACCTCCCTTGAGGGAATCGTCCAAAAACCACTAACGGCCGAAGGCCTGGATCATTTGCCGGGCCGTCTCCGCTTCCGAATCAAAGGCCTTTGAAACGGCCTCGTAAGCCCGACTCGCAGAGATCATCCTGGTCATTTCCTCAATAATGTTAACGTTGGATCCTTCCACAAAGCCCGGAACCAGGCGAATCTCTTCGTCCAAAACGGCCTGGGCCGGACCCGATGCCGGAGTCTCGGAAAACAGGTTTGATCCCCGACGGTGCAAAAATGACGGCTCCGCGAAACTGAACACCGCAAGGCGACCTATCTCTTCCCCGTCGGCGAAGACCGTCCCGTCGTCACGGATACTGAACGTCTCCGCGTCTCCCACGACCAGTGGACCGGCGACGCCGTTTACCAAAAGACCCGACGGCGTCACCACCTGTCCCTCCAAATCAAGGGTAAAGTTGCCCGAACGGGTGTAATAAACGTTCTCTCCGTCGGTCACCTGGAAATATCCGTCGCCGGATATGGCGCAATCCAATGGGTTGCCCGTTTCTTTCAGGGAACCCGGTTCCGCTACCGTTGCCGTTTCGGTCAATACGACCCCGAGAGACACGGTTCCCACTGGCGTCTTCTTCGATGTGCCGTCTGGTTCGTTTTCGTTGCGAACCATAACAGTTTCGGGATGGCTTTTGGCCAGCGCCAGCTGTTTCTGAAAACCCGAGGTATCGGCATTGGCCAGGTTGTTGGCCGTAACGTCCACTACAAATTGCTGCACCAGCATGGCGGAGGCGCCGTCGTAGATTCCGCGAAACACAGGTTTTCACCCTCTTTCCGTACTCTGGAAAACTCTATCTTCCAAGAAGCTCAGTGGCCGCCTCCCACATGGCCTTGGCCGACTCGACCACTTCCAGGTTAGCCTCGTAGGCCCGGCTTGCCGCCATCATGTCTGCCATCTCCCGAATCACCGAAACGTTTGGGTAGGCCACGTAACCTTCCTCGTCCGCGTCGGGGTGGCCGGGGTCATAGACCATCCGTGGAGGGGTATCTTCCACGCCGATTTCCTTGACGATAACGCCTTGTCCCTCCATGCGGCCCCTTTCAGCCTCGACCAGACGCTCCTCGAAAACCGGCACCTTTCTCATGTAGGGGCCGCCGTCTTCAGTCCTGGTGGTGTTGGCGTTGGCCAGGTTTTCCGAAATTACGTCAAGCATGGCCCTGTGGGCCGTAAGTCCGCTTCCCGCTATGTCTATCGGTTTGAAGACCCGCATGTCACTTGCCTCCCATGGATGTTTTCAAAAGGCCCACGCGTTTGGCCAAAAGTCGCATTTGAGCGGTGTAGGCCATCCTCGTTTCGGCGAGCTTGGCCATTTCTATCTCCGGGTCAACGGTGTTTCCATCCAGCCGGTAGGGGTCTCCTCCGGCGACTTCCCGGATGACAGATTCGGGGTTCCCGTCAAGATCGGCCTTTCCGGGCGATATATGTTTCTCATCAGTTACGGCGAGACGAAGCCGCCCGGCGGAGCTTCTTTCATCTATGGCCGCCTTCAGGGCCTCCTCGAAATGAACTTCTTTTCTTTCGTAACCGGGGGTGTTGACGTTGGCGAGGTTCTCCGCCACCGCCTCAAACCGGGCCGCCAGCGCACCGGCGCTCATCTTGCCCGCCATCCATATTTCGTCCCGGAACATGAGCCTCACCTTCTTCGCCTTCCATTTTCGAAAACAACGGCACCTGTTAGAGTTTTCGGACTTTCAGGACTCTCACTGCAGTGTTTCAGGGCTTTTTTCTCCTGCCCTTTCCCACTCCAGCCGGAGATACCGCATGAGCCTGGCCGCCGCTTCGGGCGGCATTTTTGAAAGGATATCCGCCCTTTGCTCCGCGCCCAGCGGCCCTAAAAGCGCCGCCGCTTCGGGGGCGGGCAAAAGTACCAGGATCTTCGAGGCCTGGTTTGCCGACACTTGTCCAAAACTTTCGACCATTTTCCCGTACAGGTCACTCTGGTCTTTTTCTTTCTCTATGGCTTCCTCGGCCTGTTTAAGCTCCGCCTGTCGCAGGTCCAGCAGTTTTTCCCGCTCCGCAAGGGCTTTTTTCTCTTCCTCAAGGCGGTTTCTTTCTGCTTCCAACTCTTTTTCGAGCGCCAGAATTTGTGTTTCCATTTCCCTTAGTTCCAGTTCTCTCCGCTCGAATCTGTCCAATGGCGGTTCCAGGCTTTCGAGCAACTCGGCGGCCCTTTCTCCCACCAGGGGAAGCGGAGCGACTTTCTGGGCAAGGTCTCCGGCCAAAACGTAAAGACCTCCACCGGCGGCAAACCCGGCAAAAAAGCCTCCGGCCAAAAAGAAAAGGAAACCAAAGACCTTTAAAAACCTTAAAAACTTCCCCGCCCTGGAACTTGCGGGTCTTGTCACCACAGTTTCGTCCACCATCGGGTCTTTCTCCTAGAAAACCTTCCAGACTTCCATGCCCAATTCGTCGTTGTGCGCGATATCTACCCTGTAAGGGCTCCAAACCGCTAGCAGCCCGTTGTTGAGGAGCTTCAGTGCCGCAAAGGATGGGTCGAAGGGATCCACTTTCAAGAAGGCCTCGACAATTTCGGCCATCTTGCCGCTGCAAGGGCGTTTTATGTCGCAGAAAACCCTGCCCTCCGCCAGTATCAGGGCAGCTTCAAGGAAGTCTGAGATGCTTCCTTCTATGACACCTGACGGGAAGGTCTCGTCCAGGAAAGCCAGCCTGGCTTTTATATCGTTTCTACCCTGTTCGGGACTGTTTTTTATGAACAATGCGTCGGCAAACCACACCCGCGAGACCGACAAAACCGGCCACAGGGTTTTCCTGAACACCTTTTCCGGGAGCTCGTCGGGGCACTCCGCTACGACGGCCGAAAAAAGATGATGCACTTTTTCCGCGAGCCATGCATGGGCCACGAACTTCATCTTCTGGATTTCGGTAATTTCTTTATTTTCAGGCAGAAAAAAACAATGCCTTTTTCTCACCGGATCGCAGGAAACGCTCCAAAAGGAATCTTTTGTTTCCATTTTTTCCAGGGGCCACAGAATTTCTGCTTCCAGACCCAAGGTGCTTCGGCTCGTCGATATTTCCAAATCAATCACCCCTGTGTTGGTCTTTTCGAGGTCGCCAGGACGGTTAAAACCTGAACCATCTACATAAAGTTTCGGCAAAAGCCGCGCCTTTCGAGAGGGCAGGAAACGAAAAATCATCACGAACAGGTTTTTTGTTGCTCCTCCGGCAATCATACTTACAAGTGAAATCGCGTCCGAAATGCCCGGGCGCATACCAGGGGGGATTCCAGTGGATCTCATCACCATAGGTTTTTTGGCCGGTACTGTCGCGCTTGTCGTCTCTGGAATCATCATCGGCGGGTCTCCCGGAGCATTCGTGAGTTTCCCCTCTTTTCTGATAGCCATAGGAGGGGCTTGCGGTGCCGTGGCCGCGGCCTCGTCCAAGGAAGACCTTAAGAAACTCCCCCAGACGGTGAAGCGGGCCTTCTCGAAAAGCAAACAGACCGACCTGCTGGAGGTAATGGATACCATGGTCGGTCTTTCGAGAAAATCCAGGTCGGAGGGGCTGCTGGCCCTGGAGGAGGAAGTACGCAAAATCCAAAACGATTTCATAAGGAAATCGACCCAGCTCGTCATAGACGGCACATCCCCCGAGCTTGTCAAGTCCATACTCGACGCGGAAATCGATCTTCTCGAACGGCGAGAAGCCTCATCGAGGCGGCTTTTTGACCTTTTGGCCGAGCTTGCGCCAGCTTTCGGGATGCTCGGGACACTGATCGGTCTCATCCAGATGCTGCGTAACCTGGACACGCCGGAAGCCCTCGGACCCGGCATGGCCATCGCCTTGATAACCACCTTCTACGGCTCTTTCGTAGCCAATGCCTTCGCCATCCCTGTGTCGCGCAAGCTGGCGCGACAGACGGAGGAGAAGGTCGCCTCCATGGAACTTATTGTTGAGGGCGTACTATCCATCCAGGCCGGGGAAAACCCGCGCCTGGTCGAAGAAAAACTCAAGGTCTTCCTCCCTCCCGAGGAACGGGAAAGGCTCAAGGATCGCTCGAGGGGAACAGGCCACGCCAGGGAAACAGCAAACGAACCCTCACTGTCCTGAATTCATTGAATTGAATAAGAAATAAGAAAGGGGTTATGGCACCTTTTCTTCCTCCGGCGCGGTTTCTCCTTCCGCCGGTTGAACTTGTGCGGGCCGAGAGAAAACGCTCCACACGGGGAATCGGTCCACCACTGTCATGGAGCCCGACCTTCCCATGATGAAAAGCCCGCCTCCGCCACCTTCGCCCGGCAAAATTACCTGATCCGACACCTGGACCGACAGTCGCCATTTTACCGGGGTGCCGAAGGACCTGGCGTTCGAGAGAGAAAGAAAGAGATTTCCCCCGGTGAGTTCCGCCAGGCGTACCTGCATGGTGGACGGAATTGCCTTTTCGGCGAGGATATTGACAGTCAACCCATGCGAAAGGGCGAAACACCCCAGCCTGGAAAGCCATGATATATCTTCAGGCGCCTTCGCCGCGTCAAGGACATAAACGTCGGAAAGGCCCGACAGATCTTCCAGTTCCCAAAGCGGTTTTTCTACCGGTACGAGGGGTAGAGTATCGATTGTCCGGTTCGAGGTCTCCTCCGGCAGCAATTCTGCCCGGATCTCGGTAGGACGACCACCCAAAACGCCCTGGAAGAGAATTTCCTCTCGCCTTTCTGCACCCAGAGGCTTGATAACCCTGGCATAAAGCTCCAAACGTCCGGTGCCGTCGGAATCCACCGGTTTCGGATCGACAAGGACCAACGCACCCTCATCGGCGTGTCCCGTTACGTCCGACGACCTGTAAAGCGCCGTGTCCGTCACCGTCACACCATGGCCTGAGGAAAACAGGAACCACGCCTCGGGAAACATGCCTGCTACCGTCTCCGGAGGTTTTCCGGTCGCGGGACGCAAGTGATAGAGAATGCCTCCTTCGACGAGAGCCAGGAGGTTGGCCGAGTTCATCCATTCAACGGCCCGGACAGGCCCTGAAAGGGCTATCGATTCAAGCTCCCTGCGGGTCTTCAAGTCCAAAACGCGAACAACGCCGTTTCGCCTGTCAGCTACGGCCAGAAAGGGTCCGAAGGCCGCCAGGGCTACCGGTTCGAAGCCGTCTGTTTCCGGGTACCATCGATCCCTTGTCCGCAGAGTTTCGGCATCTACGAAAAGGATCTCACCCTTGATCCTGTCGGCAAGGACAAGACCATCTCCTGCCGTGTAGACTGCGTCTGAAACCGACTCCGCACCGGTTTCGACTCTTGCTCTTTCGGAAACGCCCTTTTCAGATACATAGGCCATTAGAATGGAACCGTCGGAATAAACAAAAAAAACACGTTCTTTTTCCACTGGCAAGACCCGTACAACCGGCCCCCCGGCGGGGCCTGAGTAGATTAGGTCTCGCTTGCCTTTTTCGCCGGAAGGACCGAAAAGCCACGCCTTTTCTCTTTTATTGTCGCAAAGTGCCAGCAGGTCTCCTATCCGGGAAGGTCTGCCGGGCATGCGCAATCTTCCGACGGAAAAAACGGGGATTCCCATGCTGCCCTGAAAGTGTTCGGTCAATCCCGCCGAAACATAAAGGTCCACGCCTTGGCTGAGAACCTTCTCCAGCATCGACATCCGGTTTTCTACCTGTTCCAGGAAGCCGAGCGCGAAGGCATCTTTCGGGCGTACTTCGAGGTAGTGTCGGAGCATCTTTGTGGCTCCTTCGTAGTCACCGAGAAGATACCCGCAATACCCCTTCAAAAGGTAGTATTCCACCAGGTAGGGGTCCCATTTCAAGGCTTCGTCGAGGTCTTTCATCGCGTCCCTGACTTTGCCCTGGAGCACTTTTTCGTAAGCTTCGACAAAAAGGGCTTCTCCCCGTGCCCTGTCGGCGGCGGGGAGCAAAAGCAACGGCTCCTGTGGCGCCGCCGGGCTCGCGCAAAACACCAGACCAGCCACAAGGATCGCCCGGATGATTCTCCCAAGGCGCATGTCTTCAGGCGCTCTCCTCGACCGCCGCAGGGTCTATGATTAGCACCACGCTTCCATCGCCCAGGATAGTCCCGCCAGAGAACCAGCGGATCCTGGTTATACCCGTGTCGCCGAAGCTTTTTATCACTATTTCCTGTTGCCCTACGAATTCGTCTACGACGAACCCTATGCGGCGAAAGCCCGTTCGCATGACGACTATGGCCAGGTCTTCCTCTTCCTGCTGCCTCTTGAGACCGTAGAATTCCCTTGCGTCAATCAGCGGGAGTACCTCGCCTCTCAATACCGTCACCAGGCTGCCGTTTACTACCTTTACCTGGTCTTTTTCCACACGAAGCGTCTCGTCCACGCTTTCCAGGGGAATCGCATAGGTCTTGCCGCCAATCTCCACCAAAAGAGCCAGTACGATGGCGAGAGTAATGGGCAGCTTCACCTTTACAGATGTGCCTCTGCCCATCTTGGACTCGATTGAAACCCGTCCGCCCAGAGCCTCCACCTTGCTCTTTACGGCATCCATGCCCACACCCCTGCCGGAAAGGTCGGTCACTTCCCTGGAGGTGCTGAAACCGGGCATGAAAAGGAGCTGGTAAGCCTCGCGTTCGCCCATGTTTTCGGCCTGCTCGGGTGTCACCAACCCTTTCTCAAGGGCGGTCTCTATGACTTTCGCGCAGTCTATGCCCTTGCCGTCGTCTTCCACGGCCACCACAACGCTGCTTCCGTCCTGGTAGGCGCGGACCCTCAAAAGGCCTGTTTCGCTCTTTCCGACGGCAACTCTCTCCTCGGGACTTTCGAGTCCGTGGTCGAGGCTGTTTCGTATGAGATGAACCATGGGGTCACCTATCTCATCTATGACGGACCTGTCGAGCTCCGTTTCGCGGCCTTCTATCCTGAGTTCAACCTTCTTGCCCAGTTCGGTGGAAAGATCCCTTACAAGCCTGGGGAATCTGTCGAATATAAAGCTGATGGGAAGCATCCTGAGCTTGGTCACCAACTCCTGTATTTCCTTGGAAATCCTGCCCAGTTGCAAGATAGGTTCCTCGAATTCCTTGAACTCGCTGTCTTTCGCGAGCCTCTCGATACGGGAACGGCCAATTACCAGCTCCCCGACGAGGTTGAGCAGTTTGTCCAGCCTGTGCACGTCCACCCTTACAGTCTGGTTTGTCCTGTACACACCCGATGCCGATGGTTTCAGTCCGCCGGAACCGTTTCCGGCCTCTTCGAGCGGTTCGTCTTCCCTGATTTCTTCCAGGGCTTCGTCGGCGTTGCCTCCTCTTTCATCGCTTGCGCCAGTCTCTTTTATCTCGCAGGACTCGATTTCGCTCACCTTCATGACGGCTTCTTTCACCGCCTCGGGAGGACCTTCCGTCTCCAGGAAAAAGCTGAACTTTCTGCCTTCGAATTCTCCCTCCATGAGGGTCTTTTCCGGGGGGGTCGAATCGACTATCCTGCCGAGGGAGCCTACCTCCTCAAAGACCATGTAGGCCCTGGCCCCCTTGAGAAGGCATTCCTCGCTCAGCGTGACGGTCACTTCGAGGAGCCGGCCTTCCCTTTCGGGCTGCCGAGGCTGAACCGTTATTTCGGGGGTCCTTGCCGAAGTGGCCATTTCTTGCAGCTTTCCCACCAGGGAAGTCGTATCGATACCGCTGTCGTCGCCCGTTTTCCGGATCTCCTCTAACAACGCGTTGAGCGTATCGAGGCAATTGAAAAGAAGGGTGACGTCGTCCTTCCTGTCGAGGCGGCAGGAGCCCCTGCGAACGCCGTCCAGCACGTCCTCCATGGCATGGGTCAAAGACATCATGGCACGGAAACCCATCGTTCCGGCCATTCCCTTTAACGTATGGGCCACCCTGAACATCTCGTCGATGACTTCCTGGTCTCCTTTCTCGAAAGCCAGCAGGCACTCGTTGAGTTGCTGCAGGTTTTCTTCGGTTTCATCCAGAAAGGGGCCCATATACTTGTCTTTCATGTCCACCGCTGCGTCACCTCTTCCTTAAATACTTTTTCCGCGTACCCAAAAAGGTTTTTCGGGTTCTTGCGCGGGACGCTACCGGTCCTTGTCTTTGTCGCGTCTTTCATCGTAAAACATCCCTCGCGAGGAAGTCTTCTTCTCATGGTCGTTGCGCTTTTTTTTGTTGAGCTCGGCCTCGAAGCTCCTGGCCAGGTTCTTCCTGGCCGAGACCGTTCCGTCAAGGTCAAACCCGTCCCTTTCGAAGTAGCCCCCTTCCACGAGGATATGGATGTAGATCGGGTCGACGCCTATCTCCTCGGCGAGACGTATGCTGTCGAACTCTTCCGCGTTTCTTTTGTCCCGCAGGATATCCCTGGCCTTTATGTATATGTCGTCCAGATCCTTACGACATACCTCGCAAACGACGATACCGCCGTGGTGCAGGTGGACCTTGCCGCAGATCCTGCAGTTTTTGAGCTCCCGCAAATTCATGAAAAATCCCTCCCGCCGAAAGGACTGTAGTCTCGTTTTTTACTTTACAAGGAAGTATAAGAATTCTGGAGCGGTAAAACCCCGTTTCCGTTTACTAAAAACCCCGGCGACGACTTTTTCAGCGAACGGCGTTTCTCGACAGTATGACGATGTCGGCCCGCCGGTTCATCTGCCTGTGTCTTTCGGAATCGTTGGGCATGATCGGTCTCGCGGGTCCGTATCCCACGGACTGGAGCCTCCTGTGGTCTATCCCCGCCTGTCTTTCGAGGACGGAAACGATCCGCGCCGCCCTCAAGGCCGAAAGGGCCCAGTTGTCTCCCACGAAACTTTCTCTTCTGAAGGGCACGTTGTCCGTGTGCCCTTCCACGGATATCTGGTTGTCTATTTCACCGAGGATTTCGCCTATGGCATTTATCACTCGAACGCCTTCAGGTCTGAGTTCGTAGGCGCCTGTTCCGAAAAGCAGGCCTTCCGAGATGGAGACCACCACGCCCCGCTGCTGGACGGCCACGGTTATCTCCTTCTCCAGGCCCTGCTCCTTGACGGTTTCGCGAAGCCTCTCGGCCACTTTCATTATATCGGTGGTCTCCACCCTGGATTGGCCGGCGTCGACCATGGTCTGCCCGGAAAACACGGCCTCGTCCTCCTGGAAGGAAGCGCCGGCGTCTACTATGCCTATGGCGCCCCTGAAGGAGAGGATGAGCTTCTGGAACTTCATTACGTCGATGGTTGAAAAAGAGTAAAGGAGCACGAAAAATGTCAGGATCAGCGTCACCATGTCACCGTAGGTGGTCAGCCAGTTTCCTGCACGGGGTTCGTCCTTGTTCTTTCTTCTGCGTCTGCGGTCCGCGCTCATTTTCGTTTACCTCATTTGTCCTTGTCTTCTCGCCCGGCAATCCCGTCAACGATTCCCACGGTTTTGAGTTTTACGTCCCCGTCGAGCTCGTTGTATCCCAAAACGGTCACGTTGGGGAAATGCTTTTCAAGAATGCGCCTCACAAAAAACCGTACGTCGGGATGACACAAAAGCACCTGGGGTAAATTGTCCTTAAGCAAAGGCTCCGTCGCGTTGGCCACGGCCTTCACGAAACGCCGCATGTCCTCGGGCTTTATTTTGATTCTCCAGCCTTCCACCAGGTTGCCCTGCACCGAGTCCTTTATGATCTTTTCCCATTCGGGGGAAAGGGTCACCGCCGTAAGTTCGTTGGTCTCTTCCGACACGCAGGAAGAAAGTATAACGCGCCTTAGCCCTTCCCTGGCCCTTTCGGAGAGAAAATCCGGGCTCTGGACAGAGCGGCCGTAGTCGGCAAGCGTTTCGAAGATACCTGCCAGGTCCCTTATCGGGACCTTTTCCCTGACGAGGTTTTGCAGCACCTTCTGGACGTCCCCAAGGCCCAGGTACTGGAACAGCTCCTCCACCACCGCGGGGGCCGTCTCTTTTACCACGTCCACCATCTCCTGCACGGTCTGCCGGGTAAGAAGGTCTGCCGCGTGGGCCCTGACCACTTCCGAAAGGTGCGTGGCCAAAACAGAGGGAGCGTCCACGACGGTGTACCCCAGGGCCTCGGCCCTGGAACGCAGTTCCGGGGCTATCCATACGGCGTCGAGACCGAAGGAGGGTTCCTTCGTGGGGATTCCCACCAGTTCTCCCTTGACGTTGCCAGTGTCTATGGCCAGGTACTGGTCGGGCATAAGTTCGGCCGTCTTTTCGGGAACACCGCGCACCTTGATGACGTATGACGTGGGATTGAGCTGTAGATTGTCCTTAATCCGCACCGGGGGGGTCACCACGCCCAATTCCAGCGCCATCTGCCTTCTCAAAGTCTGTATCCGCTCCAGGAGATCGCCTCCCCTTGAGGCCTCTATCAGGGGGATCAGGGCGTACCCTACCTCGAGCTCCAGCGGGTCCACAGCCAAAAGCTTAAGGGCGCTATCGAACCCACCCGGAGCGACCCTTGATGGCATCGCTTCTTGGGCTTGCGCTCCCTGCTGCCGGCCTCGCGACGCCGCCTTGGCGGTTTCTTCGCTCGCCGCCTTTTCCTTGCCGTTTTTGGATACCCAATGTCCCTGGAGCCAAAGGAAACCGGCTAGCATCAAAAAGGGTATCTTGGGAAAGCCCGGAACCACCGCAAGCATCAGAAGCAGCACCGAGCCGACCCAAAGTGGCCTGTAGTGGTTTATGAGCGAACGGGTTATGTCCTTTCCGAGGTGGCTTTCTCCCGCGCACCTGGTTACCAGGATACCCGTAGCCGTAGAGAGTATCAAAGCCGGTATCTGGGCCACCAGACCGTCACCGACGGTCAGAAGGCTGAACCGCTGGGCCGCTTCGGCCAGGGTCATGCCCTGCTGGAAAAGGCCGATACATATTCCCCCTACTATGTTTATGACGGTTATCAGAAGCCCCGCAATGGCGTCCCCTTTCACAAATTTGGAGGCGCCGTCCATGGCTCCAAAGAAATCGGCTTCGCGCTGAACCAGCTTGCGGCGCTCGCGGGCGGTCTGCTCGTCGATGAGCCCGCTCCCCAGGTCGGCGTCTATGGCCATCTGCTTCCCGGGCATCCCGTCGAGTTGAAACCGCGCCTGCACTTCGGCGACACGTTCGGCTCCTTTGGTTATCACAAGAAACTGTATTAGCACCAGTATAAGAAAGACCACTCCGCCGACGACGTAGTTTCCGCCCACCACGAAATTGCCGAAGGCGCTTATGAGCTTGCCGGCGTAACCGTGAAGGAGAATGAGGCGCGTGGTGGAAACGTTCAGGGCAAGACGAAAGAGGGTGGCCACCAGGAGAATCGAGGGAAAGGCGGCTATCTCCAGGGCGTTTTGAACGTAGAAGGTCGTAAGCAGCACCACCACGGCGAAGGTGATGTTGAGCGCCAAAAAGACATCCAGGATGGACGTAGGGAGAGGGACTACCATCATGGCTACTATGAGAACCACCATTATGGTTATTCCCATGTCGGAATAGTTCATCATGCGTTCGAGGGGTCCCATTTTCAGGGCCTTGCTTTTGGCTTCGGCCATTCCCTTCGCGCCTCCTGTTGTTTTTCCCTTAGTCGAGGGAAACCATGGTCACCCTGCCGTCCCGGTATACGAAGCGGATCCTCTCCACCGGCTCCCTTACGAGTAATGTTTCGCCCCGGATAGTTACGGAAACGCCTGGGTGGCAGACACCCCAGACCTTTACGCAGCCCTGGCACTTCATGGCGTCAACGGTTTTTTCGACCTCGCCCAGTACATCCCGGAGTTTAGCTATCTGCTCGGTCACGGTCTTTTCGAGTTCCACGAACTTCAGGGCCATGGCTTTCTGGCGATCGTCCAGCCCCTTCGTATTCATTATTCTCGTGAGGTACCTTATGTTTTTTTCTATGGTCGTCTTTTTGTCTTCAAGTTCTTCCAGGCTCGCCAAAAGTTTCTTTTTTTTCCTTAGCAATGCCGGTGAGACACCGACGTAAACGACCGTTTTTGTCTCCATGCCGCTTCCCAGGACCAGACATTCCACCTCGCTTCCGGCCTTGATGCTTCCGCCGGCTATGAGCCCCTTACCGCCCTCGGTATGCCTGACCGCCATGCCCGCTTCCACGTCGCAATGCATAAGTGCACGCTTGAAGACCACGTCCCTCGCGGCCCTGATGATGCACTGGTCAACGTACTCGGCGAAGATGCTGCCGCCGCTTTCAAGCTTTCCGTGGTCCATCCCCCTGACGCTCGACGTCAGTCGCATGTCACCGCCGCAGGAGAGGGATGCGCGCTCGACCACCCCGTGGACCTCCAGGCTCTTTTCAGCCCTGACGGAGAAATCCTCTTTCACCGATCCCTGGATGACGATGCTGCCTACGAACTCGAGATTTCCCGTGGCGTAGTCCACGTCGCCCTTTACCTCGAAAACGGGGTACACTGTGAACCTGTTGCCCTCCCGCACCAGGTGCCCGTCCTCGGAAGCAATTAGAGCCAGCCCGTCCTCGGAAAGTGTGGTGTAGGGGCCCGCGAGGATCTTCACATCTTTCGCACGTCTCGCCCTCAAGACCTTTCCGGTTACGTCGAAGCCGTCTTCTCCCTCCTCCATGGGAACCTTGCGCACAATCTCCTGCCCCCTGGTCACGTTGTGGACGATGCCCAGGGAACGGTGGTCCACCTTTCCCTCCTCGTGTTCCGAACCGGCCGGGCCCTGCCGGTCCATGTCCACGAGTACCTCGAAATAAGCGTCCACACCGTCTTTGGGAGGCTTGCCGAAGGCCACTGGAATCCACCTGCCGCCTTTTTCGGCGGCGGCTTCCTTGAGGATTTCTTCATCCAGCCCGGCCTGGACACCTGACTCGACAAGGGCCGCTTTGGCAAGATCGAACCGCTCCGACGCGGTACGCCCATCTTCCTCGGGGAAAAACACCTCGGCGGTCATGCCGTCTTGAGTTATTCTTGCTTCCACCGGGCGCGGAGTTTCTTCGACGGGTACGGGCGTCCATTCCTCAAGGGTCTTCCCCGAAAGTTCCCTCAAGCCGTCGACATCGGGAAGCATCCCTTCCTTTTCCAGGGACTCCACAAGGCCACCGAGGTCCTCTTCACGCACCGTTCCCTTCAAAAAACAGCCGTTTTCCCTCTTTTGGATCTCGTATCCCCTGTTGCCGTTGTCCATACGCGGGATCCCTCCCCAAACCCGGTTGAGCCCGGGCAGCGGTTATTCGCCCCTGGCCGCCTCCAGCAAGGCCTTAACGGTCCGCACATAGTGCGTAACCTTCGGAAAAGGCGGCACTCCACCGTAGCGGTCGACACGGCCGGGGCCCGAATGATAGGCCGCGAGGGCCAGTGTCTCGTCCCCGTCATACTTTTCCAGCATCATCTTCAGGTACCTTACGCCCCCGTCCACGTTCTGCGAGGGGTCGAAAGGATCGGTAACGCCCAGCATCCTGGCCGTTTCGGGCATGAGCTGCATCAGCCCCATCGCTCCGGCGCTTGATACGGCCTTCGGATTACCGCCCGACTCCATGCGGATAACGGCCCTCACAAGGTCTTCGTCGACTCCGTACGCGACAGCCTTGCGCCGTATCAGCCTCTCCAGGTCGAAGGCCGATTCGCGCCTGTTTCGAGTCGACCCTGTATCACTCACGCGCGAAGGAAGCCCCGAAAACTTGCCCTGCTTGTTTCCAGTCGAGACCTTTTCGCTTTCTCTCGTATTTTCACGGGTCGCCGCATCCAGAACATTCACAAAGGTTCTTTTATTTTCCTCCGTAGCGCCTTCGAAACGTCGTTTGATCGCCCGGATTCTTGCCTGGACATCTTTCACCCCCGGCAGGGTCAAGTCGGAAAAATCCCTCACGGGTCGTCACCCCCGGTCATTTCAGGTAGACCATGCAGGCCAGGTCGTCGAGCTCCTTCTGTTCGCTTTTTTCCTGGTCTCTACGGATCTTCTTTTTCTTTTTTTCGAGGACCACCTCAACCACCTTGGTCTCGACGTGCCTTTGCCTGAGCTCTTGCCGTATTTCTTCCAGTTCTTCCTCCGTATCCCTGATGGCCCGGCCTACTTCTTCCATTTCGGATTCCAGGGAATCGATGCCGTTTCTCAAAAACCAGAGCTCTTCGGGGGTCAGGTCTCCCCCCCGGCTTTTTTCCCTGAAATCCCGCAGGACGTCCTGCCAGGTGCCATCCAGCACGTCGGATCGTACCTCCAGGGTCTCCATTTTTTTTCTGGCTTCGGCCATGCGACCTTTGGTCTCATCCTGCAGTCTTTCCCTTATATCTTTCAGTTTCTCAAGTCGCTTCAACTTTTTCGCGGCCGTCATTTCGCCTCATCCTCCAAAATCGGTATGGACAAAAGCCGTTCCAGTGTCTGTTCAAAAGACGAGCATTCGCTGACGGGTTGTCTCAGGAAGGAGTCTATCCTGCTTTTTTGCTCGATGGCGAAATCCAGCCTGGGGTTGCCTCCACGTTTGTATGCCCCGAGATTGATGAGCTCCTCGGCCTCCCTGTAGAGAGCCAGAAGCTCTCGGAGTCCCGAGGCCGCCTTTTGCTGACTCTCGGAAACCAGGTCGTTCATGATCCGGCTTATGCTGCCCAGCACGTCTATCGCCGGGTAGTGGTTTCGCGTCGCCAGGTCCCTGGAAAGGGTGATGTGGCCGTCAAGGATCCCCCTGACGGCGTCGGATATGGGCTCGTTTATGTCGTCCCCTTCGACAAGCACGGAATATATGCCCGTTATGCTCCCTTTCTCGCCGGCTCCCGCCCGCTCCAGGAGCCTGGGCAAAAAAGCGAAGATCGACGGAGTATACCCCCTGGTGGCAGGCGGTTCGCCGATGGCGAGCCCCACGTCACGCTGCGCCATGGCCACCCTGGTGATCGAGTCCATCATCAAAAGGACGTTGGCGTCCTGGTCCCTGAAGTATTCCGCCACCGCCGTCGCGGTCATGGCCGCCTTGAGTCGCACCAGCGGAGGCTGGTCCGACGTGGCCACCACCACCACGGAACGTTTCATCCCCTCCTCGCGCAGGTCCCTGCTCAAAAACTCCCTTACCTCGCGGCCCCGCTCTCCCACCAGGGCTATGACGTTGATATCGGCCTCGGTGTTTCTCGCCATCATCCCGAGCAGGGTGCTCTTTCCGACGCCGGAACCGGAGAAGATGCCCACCCTCTGTCCCTGCCCGAGGGTTAATAGTCCGTCTATGGCCCGAACTCCCACGGCCAGCGGGGTATCGATCCTGCGTCGCTTCAGCGGATGCGGCGGATCCGCGTGCAGAGGGTATTCCTCGCTTGCCAACACCGGCCCCTTGTCATCCAGCGGCTCTCCCAACCCGCCCAGAACGCGGCCCAGAAGGTCGAACCCGACGCGAACCCCGAGGGATTTTCCCATGGAGAAGACATCGCTTCCGGGACCTATCCTGCGGACTTCCCCCAGGGGCATCAAAAGCACCCGGTCGCCCCTGAAGCCCACCACTTCGCACTGCAGCGGCGGCACGTCCCGGTTCCTGGTGCGCACCTCGCACAAGTCTCCAATCTGGATGTCAGGCCCCTTGGATTCGATCACGATACCTATGACCTCCACGACCTTCCCGTTAACTGGAACCAGTTCCGTTTTCGGCAGACGGTCGCGCATGGCTTCCAAAAGGGTCTTAACGACGGGAGGCGCCATTACCCCAAGCCTCCTCCAGCAGTTCCCTTATTTCTCGGTCAATCCTTTCCATCTGGGATTTCCACCTCGCGTCGTACACGCCCAGGTTGGTCTCCAGAAGGCAACTCCCCTTTTCTATGTGTTCGTCGGCGACGAGCTCGAAAGACTCCGCCACTCTTTTAATTTCGGCGTATTCTTTCTCCCGCTTGAGGAAAAGATCCCTGTCCTCAGGGTTTAAGACCACCCTTATCTTGGTCCTGTCGCTCACACGCCGCACAAGGTCGCGGAATACCCTTATCGCTGTTTCCTCGTCGAAAGCCGTCTCCCGTTTCAACAGCCTTTCCAGCATCTTGCGCCACAGTTCGACCACAAGAGGCGCCAGGTCGTCCAGAAGTTCCTCGGTGGAGGCATCAAGCCTTTCGATCGTGTTACGCAAAAGCTCTTCCAGCTCGCCGAACCTTTCCCTGTAAAGGGCTTCCACCTCCTCGAGGGCCGCTTTTCTTGCCCGCTCAAGGCCCTCTTCGTAGCCCCTTTTTGCGCCCTCTTCCCGGGCATCTTCCAAGGCGCGCTCCGCTTTTTTTTCAAATTCCTCGCGCAGGGCCTGGTTCTCGGAAGCCAGGCTGGCTTTCTCCAGCTCGTTTTCGGCGCGCAGGCTTTCCGCCTGCCGCTTCAGTTCGCGGTTTTCTTCCAAAAGTTCTTCCAAACGTCGCTGGAGGTCCTGTATCTTGCCCTTGGCCACCAGGTAGGGGTCTATCTGGCGGCCGCCCTCGAGGGATTGCCCTCCCGGCCCCGGGGCGCGCAAATCCGGTTCAGGAAGCAGCACGGGCTCCTCGGAAAAGGCAACGTTCCTGAAGACCTTACCCCTGCCGGGGCCGCTATATGACAACGTCCTCTCCTCCTCCGGTCAGCACGATCTCGCCGGCTTCCTCCAGCGCCCGGATCCTGTCCACCACTTTTTGCTGGGCCTCTTCCACGTCCCTGAGCCGGACGGGCCCCATGTACTCCATCTCTTCCTGGAGCATTTCCGCCGCGCGGCTTGACATGTTGTTGAAGAACTTGGCTCGCAGATCGTCGCTGACGCCCTTCAGGGCAAGGGCCAGCTCGCCCGTTTCCACCTCGCGCAGGGCTTTCTGCAGCGACCTGTCGTCGATCTTGATGATGTCTTCGAAGGTAAAGAGCTTCTTGCGAATTTCCTCGGCCAGCTCGGGCTCCTGCTCGTCCAGGATCTCCAGAATGTTCTTTTCTGACTTGCGTCCTGCCTTGTTGATAATCTCCACCACTGCGTCCACGCCTCCCGTGACGGAGTAGTCGCTTCCCACGACGGCGCTGAACTTGCGCTCCAGCTCCTTTTCCGTCTCCCTGAGGACGTCAGGCGTTATCCTGTCCATCTTGGCTATGCGCAGTGCGACCTCGGCTTGCAGATCGTTTGGCAACCCTCCCAGGACGGGGGCCGCCCTGTCGGGAGGCAGAAAGGAAAGTATGAGCGCTATCATCTGCGGGTGCTCGCCCTGCAGGAACGAAAGCACCTGTACCGGATCCGAGGAACGCAGGAAATCAAAGGGCTTCACCTGGAGGTTCGACGTGAGTTTTCGAAGCAGTTCCTCCGCCTTTTCCTCACCCATGGCCTGCTCCAAAAGCTCCCTCGCGTAGGCGACTCCGCCCTTGCTCAAAAACTCCCGGGCCATAATAAGCTCCTGGGCCTCCTTCAGGACGGCGTTGCGCTCGGCCGGTTCTATGCGACGCACGGTGGCTATTTCAAGGGTAAGGGCCTCGATGGTCTGTTCGTCCAGGTGCTTGTAGACCTCCGCGGCCCTTTCGGGACCAAGAAGCACCAGGAGGATCGCCGCCTTCTTTCTGCCCTTGAGATCATGCAAACCGGCCATATCAGGACTCCTCCAGCCATTGCAGTATTATGGCCGCCACGTCCTCCGGGTTGGACTGGGCGTAGAGGCCAAGCTGTTCTTCCAGCAATTCCACCTCGTCCTTTTGAACGTTGAACAAATCCGGCGCCTTTGGTCTGGTCCTTTCCGTTTCCAGGCGGGCTTCTTCAGGTGACCTGCGCCTTTTCGCTCGACGGCGCCAGAGCAAAAAGAGCAACGCTCCTCCGGCGACGGCAGCTGCGAGAATCCAGGGCAGTAGGCCGAAAATCCCCGCTCCGGCGGTCTCGAAGTCGGCGAAACCCTCCATAGCGGAAACGGCAAAGGGCATGAAGCTCAAGGTGAGCCTGTCGCCCCTGTTTTCGTCCAGACCCAGCGCCGCGGCCACCGAGGAGTACAGCTCCTCCACAGGGACCGAGGCTTCGTTGCCGTTTATGACCACCGAGGCTGTCATCCTCTTTACGGACCCGGGCGTTTCCGAGATCTCCTCCTGGATGGTGGAAATCTCGTAATTGGTTATCTCCTCGGTCTTGCTGTATTCGCCGCCTCCGGTAGTAGCGGTCTGCACGGCGTATCCCGGGATATTGGCCGCCGTTCCCACGCCCTGGCCGGCCGCCGATTGGCCTGACCAGGTCTCCTCGGTAGCCTGGGAGCTTCGGACCACGCCCCTGCCGTTTTCCATGGGCACGAACTGCCTGCGGCTGCGGTTGAGCCGGGTGAAATCGAGTTCCACCTGGACGCGGACCACCGCATTGCCCGGGCCGAAAATAGCCGTAAGCATGTTCCTTACTCTCTTTTCCAGGTCGTGCTCGTGCTGGCGTTCCAGCTCCCTCTGAAGCGAGGAGACCCCCCCGTTCGCGCCCCTGAAGATAAAAAATTCTTCTTCCACCATCTCGGAAAGAAGTCTGCCCCTGGTGTCCACCACTGAAACGTGCTCCGGCGAAAGCCCTTCCACGCTGGAAGCGGTGAGGTTCATTACTGCCCGCACCTGCTCGGCCGTCATCTCACGGCCCGGCTTCAGCTTGAGGAGTATCGAGGCGGAAGCGGGTTGTTCCTCCTTGAGAAAAAGCTTCGGTTTGGGCAAGACCACGCTGACTCTCGCGCCTTCCACGGCGTCCATCTGGCGTATAGTCCTGGCGAGCTCCCCCTCCAGGGCCCTAACGTAGGCCACCCGCTGCTCGAAATCGGTCATGCCCATCTTGGTGTTGTCGAATATCTCGAATCCCACGGCGCCGCCTTTGGGAAGACCGTCGGAAGCCATGTTCAGCCTGAGTTCGTGGACGCGGCTTTCGGGGACAAGCACAGCCGCCGCCGAGGGTTCGAGCCTGTATTCGACGCCCTTTTCTTTCAGCATCTCGACGATGGCCGCCTGGTCCTCGGTATCCAGGCCCGAAAAGAGGGGAACGTAGGAAGTCCTGCCGGCCAGGAAGATGACGCCACCGAAAAAGCCCAGAAGCACCACGACCACTCCCAGAAGGGTCCACCTCCGGCGTTTTTCAAGGCCGTTCAAAAACTCCGTGAATCTTTTGGCCAGCTCTTTGATCTGGTCCATCGCCCTCTCCCGCCTTCACGCTAGAGCGGCATCTGCACGAGCCTGTTGTACGCGTCCAGAAGCTTATCCCTGATCTGGACGGCCAGTTGCAGGGCAAGATCCGCCTCGGAAACCGCCGCGGCCACTTCGGAAATGTCGTCCACGTCACCGGTGGCCATTGCCTTCATGGCCGACTCCGCGCGGACCTGCACGTCGTTTACCCTCTCCAGTCCCTGCTTCAGGGCCTGCTCGAAGCCTTGTACCTTGTCGTCGCTTTCTTTTTCGACCACCTGGGCGGCACCCGCCCCGCGGGGCCCCCTGACGGCAGAGTTACCATAGGCCGTACGGGCGTTTCCCAAAAGAGAAAGGTCGACCATCGAAGAACGCACGCGCCACTCCCCCTTGAACCGTCAGTATCTTTAAAAAGCTGTCAGGCCGTTTCCATATTGCCGGAAAGGACCTTCCGCAGCTTGTCCAGGACCCTCTTGTGGAGCTGGGAAATCCTCGATTCGGAAAGGCCGAACTCATCGGCTATTTCGCGGAAATTCCGGTACCTGAAATAATATAGCTCCACGAGGCGTTTTTCCCTGTCCGACAGTACGTCAAGCGCGCCGTGAAGCCGCTCTATCTCGTCGCTCAGAAAGGCCAGATCATCGGGCCCGGGACGGTCGTCGGCCAGTATGTCCGCCTTTTCCACCTCGGTGTCTTCCAGGGCCACAAGTTCGTCCAGGCACCCGACGAAGCTCCTGTTGGCTATTTCCATCATTTCCTTAAGCTGCTCATCGCTTACGCCGAGCCGCTTTTTTATCCTTTCGCCGTCGAGTTTTCCAGTCTCCTGGAGCTCGGACTCCATGGCCCTTTCAAGGGCCTGTATCTTTTCACGGCCCGAGCGGGAGATCCAGTCGAACCTCCTGAGCTCGTCCAGGACCATACCCCTTATCCTGGAGGCCGCGTAGGTCTGGAAGGTGAACCCGAGCGAAGGATCGAAGCGGTCGATGGCATCCAGAAGCCCCATGCTCCCGTAGCTTAAAAGGTCTTCGTAGTCGAGCTCCCGGGGAGGCGTCACGTTCATGCGGCGCACCACGAACCTCACCAGGTACTGGTACCTGCTGATGATTTCTTCCTGAATCTTTCTCCGCTCCTCGCTCCTCGGAGAAAGAGAGTGATAGCGTTCCCACAACTCGGCCTCGTCGCTTTTGCCCCATTGCGCCGAGGTCCTGACCTGTCCGTCCATCGCCACCTCTCCCCACGCTATCGTAATTATTATTATAAATAACAGTATAAATTACGATAATTGCTTGCGTAGTATATATGGTTTTTAGCAATAGCGCAAGCAGCGGGATAAAAACGGCGAAAAACAAGGCGGCGCCACGGTACGAGATTCCATTCAGCGAGCCTTTCGAGCGGCGGCGCTTCTTTCGGGCGAACTCTTCTTTTTGAGCGAGAATACATAGGCCAGCACTTCCGCCACGGCGACGTAGAACTCCTCGGGTATCTGCTCCCCGATCTCGACTTTGGGGTACATGCCCCGGGCGAGTCCCTTGTCTTCCACCACAGGCACGCCGTGGGCCTCGCCCACTTCTTTGATGCGAAGCGCCACGTAGCCGGCCCCCTTGGCCAGCACTGTCGGAGCGTCCATCTTTTTGCGGTCGTACTGGAGGGCGATGGCAAGATGGGTGGGGTTCGTAACGATTACGTCAGCGTCGGGAACCATGGACATCATGCGATTGCGGCCTATCTCGGACTGTTTTCTGCGTATCCTCTGCCTGACCAGGGGGTCTCCTTCGGTCTGCTTGAATTCGTCTTTGAGCTCCTGCTTGCTCATCCTGATGGAGCGGGAATGCTCCCATTTCTGGTAGGCAAAATCCAGAAGCCCCAGCACCAAAAGAGCAGCCGCCATTTTTATCGAGAGGTCAAACAGCATGGAAAAGACCTGGCCCATACCCACACTGGCGTCGGTTTGGGATATTCCGTAGAGGTTTCCTATTTCTTTTTTGAGCCCGAAATAAAGCACGGCGAAGAGAATAGACGCCTTTAAAAAGGCCTTGACCGCCTCCACAGCCGAACGGAGGCTGAACATGCGCTTGAGACCCCGCACGGGGTGGAACCTGTCGCCTTTCGGAACAAGCGGTTTTACGGTTACCTTGAGCCCCACCTGAAAGGCCAAGGTGGAAAAGGCGCTTATGGACGCCACCAGGGCGAGGGGAAACCATATGGCCAGAAAAGTGCGCACTCCTGAGGCGACGAGCGTGCCGACCCAGTCGCCTTCCATGGCGCCCGCGGCAACGTTGCCCATGTTCCACACCAGGAAACCTTCGTAATATCTCCAGGCCAACCCGGAAAAAAGAAAAAGCGCGGCCGTACCCGCGAGAATCATGACGGCCGCGGTGAGATCCTTGCTCTGGGCCACACGCCCTTCCTCGCGCTCCTTGCGCCTCTTTCGGGGTGTGGCCTCCTCGGTCTTTTCCTGAGAGAAAAACTGGAGGTCAAAGCAAAGCGGCCCCCCTGCCGGGGCCGCTTCCGACATATTTTCCGACCGCCTTTTTCGGCGACTATCGTAGTCTTCGTGCCGTTGAGTTTTTACGCTCTTTTCGGCCACCACCCGACTCCCTTTCGTCTAGCTCAGGTAATCCACCAGGGTGGGTTGCAGGATCCTGGAGATGACAGAAAGGGTAGCCTGGTAGACGACCTGGGCCATTTGAAGCTCCGTTGCCGCCTCGGCTATGTCCACGTCCATGATGCCGCTGTAAAGGTCCGTCATGGCCAGGTTGTTTTCCTTCAGCCTGCTCAGGGCCGTCTCGTACCTTCGAGTCAGCGCGCCCACGGTCGCCCTGGCACTCAGGATGTCGTCCATGGCCGCGTCCAGCTTGGGGAGCAGCACATCAGAAAGGCCTTCCACCGCGCCCTGTTCCACCGCCGGTACCAGGTCGTCCAAAAGACCGAAGAGATCGCTTTTTCGCACGTCGGCCCCGGTGCGCGTCGTCACCGTCTGGGCAAAGGGACCGGACGATCCCGAAGCGCTCCTCAGGGGCGTTGTGTCGCCTGGCGTAAGCACGGCCATGCCCCCGGGGACCCCGATGGTAAAAGCCTTGCCCACAGGCGACTTCAAGACCATATCGCCGCCCGCTAACTCGGCCCGCAGGTCGCCCCCCGCGAAGCGGGCGTTGATTTGTTCCGCCACGTCCTGGAGGTCGGTAGCGTCGGCCAGGTCTATATCCACCTGGTACCCGTCCACTTCGACAGATAAAACGCCGCCTCCCGCCCACGTTCCCGGAGCCACCCTAACGTCGGTGTTTATGCCGAAGGTATTGGCGGCGCCGCCGGTGAGGTCGAAGACGTTGACCGCTGAACCGTCTTTTGCCGCCAGAGCCAGGCGGCTGTTTCCTAGGCCGTCCGAGGTGATCGATACGTCCAGCCAACTCCCGCCGAGCTCCCCGAGTTTTTTCGCCAGGTCGTCCACGGTGTCCGTCGCTGCCACTGTAACCTCTACCCTCCGCCCAGCCGTCTCGACGACGAAACGCCCCGGAGCGCCCGCGCTCACGGCTTCGCCAATCCAGTCGCCTGTAACGCCAGCCTGAAGCCCCGTCATTATGGCGAGGCCCGAAGAAAGGCCATCGAGATCGGGATCCGCGTAGGGAAGGTCCATCACGCGCAGGGGCTCCCCCGTCTTCGAGTAAAGGGCAAGGGATGTTCCGCCGTTTACCAGGTCCACGCCTATTACGTCGCTTCCGACCTGCTGCCTTATTTCTCTGGCAAGGGCCTCCGGATCAAGATGGCCCGTCCCGTCGTCGACGCTCTCGCCCAAAAGGGCCACCCTGTAGAACGTACCTCCTGCCTCGACTCCCAAAAGAGCCGGCACATCGACCGCCGCGAGGCTCGGGAAGGCCACGCCCGTCAGATCGTCCGTGACCAGCGCGCTCGAAATGCCCAAATAGTTCGCGTAAGAACCGCTTTTGTCGTATACCGACAGCGGGGCGCCGTCTTTTGTGGTTATTACAAGCCTGAGGCTTTCCGTCTCCTTATGAAGCGAGAGCGAATCTGTGGGATTTACCGCCTCCGGTTCCTCCTGGACCACCACCTCCAGCCAGTCTCCGGCGGCGGCCTTGAGCCGGTCCGCGAATTCCTGTAACGTGAGGTCCGGTTCATCGTTTATTACCAGGTTCATCTTCCGCTCACCCGAGACGAAGACCACGTCGAGGGTATCAGTCGTGGTGTCGCCCAAGGAATCCCCCGGGAGGGCGTGAGTCGAAACCGTCGCCGTCTCGAGCCCCAAAAAGGAGGCCAGCCCTATGTGGGCAGTGTCCACCTGTCGGCTTGCCGGTTCCGACATAGCCGATACCGGGAAAAGATCCGTCGCCCCTCCCGAGGCGATGACGGAGAACCTGTCGTCGGGGTTGGTCCCCACTATGGTGATGGAGCCGTCCGTCCTGGCTCCCGCCCATATGCCCTCTATCATCGAAATGGATTGCGCCACCGCGTCGAGGTTGTCTCCGACTGATACGTCAACGGTGAACTTGCCTCCGCTGGCGAACTCCAGTTCCAGCGTTCCATCCGCGGGCGCGGCCCAGGGCACTCCTGGCGCCTGCGACAACATCCTCTGCACCGGGACGAAACCGTCCGTATCGGGCAGGGATGTCACACGTAAAGACTCGCCGGTGAGGCTCTGGATTACGAGCCTCTGGGTGCCCGCCTCGGCGTCGGTGACGACCGAGGCGTGGACGAGCTTGCCCGCTTCTTCCGAGTTGTTGATCATCCCGGCGATTTCCGCCAGGGAATAGCCCGTCACCTTTTCGCCGGGCGAACGGAACCCGTCGTAATCGCCGGGATCGGCCACAGAGTCGTCGTTGGTGTCGTTCCACCGCTCGCGGATAGGCACCCGGGCGGATTTGTCCCCCACCTGGATTCTGAGTTCCTCGGAAGTCCCCTCCCACCTGAAGTCCAGGGGGACCTCCACGGAGGTCACGGACCGGCGCTCGAAACCCAGAGGGAAGACATCGCGACCGTTGAGGGATACCTGCCCTGTCTGGTCTTTCTCGATCTCAAAGACTATGCGTCCCTCGTCGCCCTGGTACACTACCTGGCCGTCCTCGCCCTTGATGAAAGCCCGGGTCGACGTGTCGAAGCCCGAGAGCAGAAAACGCCCTTCTACGTCGAAATTGGCCGTCTGGATGAGTTCGTCGCGCATAGCCTCTATTTCCCGGGCCAAAGCGGCGAGGTCCACCTGCGAGAGGCCTCCGTCGCCTGCGTAGATTACTTTCTCCCTTATTGAGGAGATAAGGTTTGTCGCCTGCTCCAGGGCCGTGTCGGTGTTGGAAAGCCACGTCACTGCATCGTCAAGGTTCCGCTGGTACTGATCGTTTCGGGCGATGGAGGTGCCCACGGTCATCCCGCGGGTGACCTCGGCCGGATTGTCCGAGGGCCTCCCGTATTTCTGCTGGCTCGATATCTGTTTTTGTACGTCCATCAGCCGTTTAAGGCTTGAGTGCATGTCCTGAAGAAAGATGTTCGACATCATCGATTGGGAAATGCGCTCCAAGGGGCACCACCTCTTTTCGTCTTTTCAGCGTCCGCCGGCCGCGCTACCTCTTGAGGTTCATCAGTTCTTCCAACACCTGGTCGCTTGTGGTGATAACCCTCGCCGAGGCCTGGAAACCCCTCTGGGCCTTGATGAGGTCCACGAACTCCTGGGTAAGGTCTACGTTGGAGGCCTCAAGGCTCCTTCCGGCCAGCTTGCCGGCCCCTCCTTCCAGGGGCCTGAGTATCTGGGGAATTCCCGAGTTGGCCGACTCCCTGAAGGTCCCGTTTCCGAGCTTCTCCAGTCCGCTGGGGTTGGAGAAAACGGCCAAAGCCACGGTATAAAGATCCTGGGTCTGCCCGTTGTCGTAGACGCCGCGGATTATCCCGTCGGAACCAACGGAATAATCGTTGAGAACACCCATCTCGTAGCCGTCCTGGTAGTACTCCTTCGTGGTAAAAGACGAACCGAACTGTGTCACCGCGTCCTCGGCCCCGACGCCCAGTACATCCCCCGTGAAGTCCATCGTTATCGACGAGTCGCTCGCCCCCAGGACACCGAAGTTTACAGACAGGGTACTCATTTCGGCCCCCGACGAGTCTGTGACGCGCTCAACCAGCCCGTCGGGCGAAAACTCCACCAGGCCGGTGTTGCTCGAAAGGGATATGCCCGGGTCTTCGGGGAGCCACGCCCTCCAGCGCCAGAGGTTGTTATCCACCTTTTCCCAGCTGGTCTCCATGGTATAGGCATTACCCTGGGAGTCGTAGATGTCGAACTTGGTGTTATGGATGCTGGCCGTCTGCAGGTTGAAGTTCTTTATTACCGTGCCCGACTGCTTGAGTGCGATGCCCATGCCGGAGGAGGACTGCTCCATCTCTACGGGCTGCCCGCCCAACGTAACCACCGTTCCCGAAGGAACAATGAAGGAACCGTCGTCTTCGGAAGCGAGGTTTTCCGACACGAGCTCCATCGTTCCGGTCCCGTCGTCGCCCCAGAAATTAATCTGCCTGTTGCCATCGAGCTGGTCGTTGAATTCGGCCAGATAATACAGCGTACCGCCGGTGCCGTCGTCCACCTCGACCACCGAGTAGTTCATGGCTGCCCCCAGGTCGGTGAACCAAAGTAAAGACCCGTCGATACCGCTTAAAACCTGGAGCTGCCCCGTGGAATCGTCGAAGTGAAGAGTCTCTGGCGTGGCGTCGCCGTCGAGATCGGCCGAAGCGTCCGCTAAAACGGGAAGTCCAGTGGTGGTGTTGACCCCCGCTATGGCAAAATCCACCGCTACGGTGGTACCGTCTGGCCTCGTGAAGGAGGCCCTCAGGAAATCGCCAGTGGTCGTTCCCTCCGAAAAGGTTATGCTTTCATACTGCTGGCTGCCGATGTAGCCGCTGGTGACCAGGTCCTTGGCGTTGAGCCCCATGGGAAGCACCGTGGCGGCCCTTGAGTCGAGGTTGCACCGAAAACCCACCGTGGTGGTGGCCTTGGCCGGAAGCTTCTGCCCCACGGGTATGTTTATGTTCTGGAGGTCCGAGCCCACCACCTTCTGCCCCGGGTTGAGGGGGTCATCCACCATGGTAAAGCCCTGCACCCTGTAGCCCGTTCCTGTCTGGACCAGGTCGCCGTTGCCATCGAGAATGAAGTTCCCCGCCCTGGTAAAGACGTTGCCCTGTCCGCTTTTTACGACAAAGTAGCCGTCGCCCTCTATGGCGATGTCCCCGCTGGCTCCCGTGTAGTTTATGTTTCCCTGGGAGTGGTCCACCGTCACGGCGCCCACGGTCATACCCAGCCCCACCTGTTTGGGGTTGGTGCCGCCCCTTTCGTTTCCCGGAGCGGTGGCCGACTGCTCGGTCTGGCTCATGAGCTCCTGAAAGGAAACGCTGGACTTCTTGAAACCTGTTGTGTTGGCGTTTGAGATGTTGTCACCGACCACGTCGAGAAGGGTCTGGTGCCCCTTCACTCCGCTTACTCCCGACATCAAAGACCTCAGCATGGTCCGTTCCCTCCCGTGTATGTTTCAGCGCCTCCGGCACTACAACACTTCCTGTTTTCTTCGGGCCGCAGTCCCTTGCGGCCCCGTCGATCCCGCGTTCCGGTCCGCTCAGGATATGCGCTCCACCCTGTCGACGGGAATTATGAACCCGCTTTCCATCTTGAGCGAAACTCCGTTTCCGTCAAAAATAACCGCCTCCACCTTGCTGTCCCTGGAATAGCCGTCGTAATCCACAAAGGAGACGTTGCTTCCCACCAGGGAAGCCGAGGAAAAGCGCAGGTAACCTTCCAGCGTATCCACCTTTTCGTTGAGGTTGGCCGTTTGCTCCACCTGGGCGAACTGGGCCATCTGGCCTATGAACTCGGCCTGGTTCAGCGGTTCAAGCGGGTCCTGGTTGGAAAGCTGCGTGATCAGTATCTTGAGGAATTCGTCCTTTCCCAAAAGCGTATTGCCCGCGGCCCGCTCCGTGGTGAAGGTTTCGTTGACCAGCGAATATCCCGCGGATCCCGTACTTGTAACGCTCATGAAAGACCTCTCCCTTCATGCCTGTAAACCTCTCTTTTTGGTTATCGGCGGCGAAAGGCCCTCTTCTTGAGCCTTCGCACCCTCAAGACGCGAAAAGGGCGCCCGCCTGAAAGAACGGACGCCCTTTAATAGCCTTTTTTGCCCTCAGCCTGCCTGCTCTTCTTCCTCAAGACTTATCTTCACCCTGTCGCCGGGCTTGACGGGCGTGTCGAAACCGGCGGAAAGTCCGTTTACCTCCATGACGAGCCTGGTCCCTTTGCCGTCGCGGCGGGGGTCGTAGTGGCGGAAAAGGTCCGAAAGAAGGGAGGCTCTTCTTTCCTCTACCCTGATATCGGCCCCGTCCACCAAAACGTCCGAGAGACCAGCGGGTTTTCCTTCGACGAAAATCTCCCTTTCCAGGGGCAGCCTGAAGGGTTTTCCGTTAAGGGTTATCTCCATGACTGCTCCCGGGTCGTCCTCCCCCAGAAGATCTGCCAGTGTGGGGTTTTCCTTCTTTTTTTCAAGGGTAACCGTTCCGCCAGGGCCCACAAGCGTGTCTCCGTCCGCGGGGTTTCCCTCGACCTTTGCCTCGAATCGGGGCCAGAAAAGCCTCTGCCTTCGGCCGTTGACGGTGCAGGTCACACTCCCGTCGAGGACGCCTTCGCCGAAACCCGCCTCCTCAAAGAGCTCCCTGAGGGGACGTTTTGAAAGGGTCTGGATCTTCGCCCTGTCGGGAACCGGCATGTCCATGTCCGTCACCTTTCGTCCGTTTAAAAGCGCCGCCGGCGCGAAGGCATACTCCCTGCCGTTGATGGTGACCTTGCCCTCCACAGCGGGGACCAGGTCCCTGAGCCTTACAGTGGCGTCCCGACCGTCTTTGGGGGGCGTGAAGATTATCTCGTCACCATTTTCGAGAGCGGAGGAAAGGTCCTTTTCCTCGCCGTTTACCAGGACACCGGCCGGTTCGCCGAGCTCGCCCTTTACGGTCTCGAGCCTGCCGTCCACCTCCACCGTCACGGCCCGGCCGATCCGGCCGTGGAGCCGCTCCCACCTTATGCCCGCCGAAAGAAGCGCGTCGCCCACGGTTTCGCCTTGAAGGTTCCAGAGCCTGAGAGTCTTTCCGTTTACTTTTACCTGCCTGTAGGTGAAAGGGGGATGGTTGAGGCCCCACACGCCTATCCCTATGGGAGTAACGGCATCGGGACCCGAAAGCTTTCGAGCCTGCCCCTTGATGCCCGAAAGGGCCTCGCGACCCACTATCCCTATCCTGCTTTCGTCCAGGCCAAGGGAACGGGCGAGCTTCTCGGGCATCCGCGGCGTAAGGCTCCCGCCGCCCACCATGACCACCCCGTCAGGAGCCTTTCCGTTGAGCTCAAGAATGGCCGAGGCTATATCGGCAGCCATATCTTCCACCAGGACCTCCAGGTCCTTTACCGCCTCCGCCGTTACTATGGCCTTTTTCCTGCCGAGCACGTCTTTTGCCTCCACCGTCTCCCCCAGGGCCAAAGCGCGCTTTACCCTTTCGCCCTCGCTGAAATCCAGCAGACAGGCATCGCAGAGGGCTTCGGTAACCTCGTCCCCGGCCCGGGGTACCATGGCGTAAGCGAAGATGGTTCCGCCGCGGCTCAGCGCGATGTCCGACGTACCGGCGCCCATGTCCACCAGGGCCAGGTTAAGCCCCCGCATCCCCTCCGTGAGGGCCACCTCGAGGGCCGCCATGGGTTCAAGCGTCAGGGTATGTATCTCAAGGTCCGCCTCGTCCATAACGGCCAAAAGCCCGTCGACCACCACCCTGGGAAGGAAGGTGGCTATCACCTCGACGGCCATGTCGTCTCCTTTGTGTCCCGCCAGGCTCTTTATGGGCTCACCCTCCAGGTAATAGCGGTACACGCTGTAGCCCACGCAGAAGGATTTTTCTGCCTCGAGGCCGTTCATGGCGCTTCGCACGGCTTCAAGCTCCAGAGCGTGCACCTCGTCTTTAGTCACCCGGTGCCCGTCCAGGTGTCTTTGCGCCACGCCACGCCCCGTTTTCAGGCTGCGCCCCGCGGCGGCCACGGCGGCCCTGTCGAGCTTTAGCCCGGTGCGCTTTTTGAGGTCGGATTTTATTAGCGAAACCTTTTCCGCCACGGCGTTTATGTCATGAATCTGCCCGTTGAATATAGCTCGGCTTTCGTGCTCGGACCTGCTAACGGCGAGGACCTTGTAACCCCGGTGAGAACCTTCGAGGATAAGCCCCACGATGCTCCTGGTGCCTATGTCGAGGGCAAAAACCGGCTGCGAATCCTTCATGGATCCTTCCCTGCCTCTGGTCGCCCGGCCCTTTTGGGAGTCGGCCGTCAGTTTTCGGGCTCGAGGCGGACCTCCTCGGCCCGCTCACGCCCCAGCCTGAGGTTTTCCAGTCTGAAGGCGGCCACTATCTTCTCGAAGTCGGGCAGAAGGATGTCGCCGTCTTCCTGCTTTATCACGCACTCCAGGTAGTCGCCCAGAAAGGTCCCCTTGAGGGTGTCGTCCATCTGGTCCAAGGGGATGTTGAAGATGCGCCTCACACCGTCGACGGCCAGGCCCACCTTCTGTCCCGTGGCGAACTCCAGGACGATCAGCTTTTTTTGTTTTACCTCCACGGAGCCCTCGATATCCAGAAAAGCCGCCAGGTCTATGACGGGTATAACCTCGCCCCTGATGGTGGAAACCCCCAAAAGGGAATGGTGGGCGTGCGGGACGGGGCGGGTGCCCTGCCACCGCAGTATCTCCCTCACTATCTCCACCGGGGCGGCGAAGACCTCGCTTCCCAGGTCGAAAACCACCACCTGCCGGGTGTCCCGGCCGGCGGCTTTTTCGTCTTCGCGCGTCTTTTCGTCGAAATACAGGTTATCCACTGAAGTCACCTCGATTCGCTTTCTTTAATAATATAAGAGGGACCTTTTAGCCCTTTTTGAGGTTGTTGGCTATGGCCAGCAGGTCGTCGGCAGTCTGGATGGCCTTGGAGCCTGCCTCGTAGGCCCTTTGGGCGGTGATCATGTTGACCATCTCCTCCACCACCTGCACGTTGCTCATCTCGAGCGCCCCCTGGACCAGGGTACCCACGCCCTCTTCGCCCGGAAAACCAAGTATGGGCGCGCCACTGGCGTCGGTCTCCAGGAAGAGGCTCTTGCCGTGGGCCAAAAGCCCCGCGGGGTTTACGAACCTGGCCAGCTCTATCTGCCCCAGTTCCTGCATAAGGGGGTCGCCGGCGACCCTCACGGAAACCACGCCCGTGTCGCTCACGGTGATGTTGGTGGCGTCGTCGGGTATGACTATTTCCGGCTCCATAAGGTAGCCGTCGATGGTTACTATCTGGCCGTCGCCGTCCACCTTGAAAGTGCCGTTTCTGGTGTAGGCGATCTCGCCGTCGGGCATTATCACCTGGAAGTAGCCGTCGCCCTGTATCATAAGGTCCAGCGGGTTGTCGGTGACCTGCACGGTCCCCTGGGCCATTACCCGCTCCGTACCGCTCACCCGGCTCCCGAGCCCCACCTGCACCCCCGTGGGCACCGTGGAGCCCGGCTCCACCGGGGCGCCAGGCTCCCTGTCGATCTGGTACAGCAGGTCCTGAAAGTCGGCCCGCTGTTTCTTGAACCCCGATGTGTTGACGTTGGCGAGGTTGTTGGCTATCACGTCGAGGTTGGTCTGCTGGGCCTTCATCCCAGCCGCGGATGACCACAGAGCGCGTATCATTCGTCCTCACTCCCCCATCGGCCCATTAGCCGAAACATTTCCTGAGATCAGGCCAAAAGCGACAGCAGGCAGCCTTTTATCTCGTCGGTTATCCCCATTATCCGGCTTCGCCTGCCTTCGCGCCGGAGGACCCGCTCCAGCTCCTCCAGGCCCTTTTCGGTCCGTTCGATCAATGTCCTCGCTCCACCCGAGGGCGCGGAGTAGTCCCTCCGAAGCTCCATCATCGACTCAGCCCCCTCTATGACGCGCCGGACCGCCGCCCGGTAGTCGTCGAGCACCTTTTGAGAAGGATAGCGAAAAAGCCTGTTCGCCGCTGCGTCGAGGTCCTCCAGCAGGGACCTGGCCTCGGCCTTGAGAAGGCTCTCGCCAAAGGCTTCCGGCGCTTCGAGGGCGGCCCTTTCCCTGGGTCTGCCCGACGCCAGGCTCTCCTCGAAGGGCCTGGTCTCCCTGAAGGCGTTTTCTATAGCGATGGATGATCCCCCGTATCCCATATGGCGGCGCCACTCCCGTCACCTTTTTCTTTCTTTCCCTTTTTGTATCGGCCAAAAGGGGGGTGCTCCTTGAGCGTCCCTAGTCGATGCTTCCCACGAACCAGCCCGCGTCGCCCCGGAAAAGGCCCAGTTCCGCCGAGCGCAGGGTGCGCACGAAAAGCATCTTGTTCGCAAAGACCACCTTAACCGACTCGCCGCCTTCGTCCTTTAGCTGGGCGTCGGCGGGAAGCTTTTCCGGCAGGACCTTTTCCTTGAGAAACTCCCGAAGTTCCGGCCCGCTTCGGATCTCCTCCCTGAGGGCCGGCGAGAGGTAGCCTTGCATCGAATCGAAATCGCCCTTTTTCCAGTCAGTCACGAAAAGCCTGGCCACCTGGTCGCGCCCCCAGCCAAGATCCTCTTTCGCGGCAGGGGCCGGCTTCGTTCCGGCCTCGGACTCAGGGCTACTCTTTTTTCCGGATTCGGCCTCCACGGCCTGTCTCTGCGCCGCCGCTGCCTGGGCCAGCGCCTCGTCAAGCCGTCTGCGGAGCATGTCGCGCTGGGCGGCCACTTCTTCCAGCTTGAGCCGGATTTTTTTAAGCTCTTCCTCCCATAGCGACTCCGCCTCTTCCAGGGCCTCGCTTTTTGCCTGGGCCAGCAGGGATTCCATCCTGGCGACGTCGGACCTCAAAGCCTGGTCGTATTTTTCCTCGAGCTTTTTGGCCTCTTCCTTCCTTACCCGGTTTTCCCGCTCCTCGGGAAACTCGAAGGCCATCTCGCGCCCCGAGGGCGACTCCAGAACGGGGACGAAAGGCTCCTCTACCCTGGGGAAAAAAACCAGTCCCTGGGCCAGGCCCGTCAGGGGCCGGTCGAAGATGTCGTCGTAGGCTTTGGGCCTTATCTTTTCGCCCCCCGCGGTCTTGAGGTAAAACCGTTCCGGCAGGGGGCTCAATACCACCGGCTCGGCCGTAAAGCCGTGCACCGAAAGAAGAAGCGGCGTGGAGTCATCGAGCCGCAGGGACTTTCGAAGCTCGCGGGCCATCTCGCCCGTGGGGTCGCCGCCCGCTCCGGCCTGACGTCTCACCCAGGGTTCCACCATCTCCTCGGGGTAATGGACCACCCAGCAGAGGAAGTTGCCCCCCCAATGAAAAGCGGTGCGCCCGTTCAATATGTCCTCCACCATGGCCCTGCCCCAGGCCTCGCCACCGGTAAAGGAGAACAACACACAGGCCGCGACAAGGCAAAGAAGAGTCTTCCCTGAAAATTTTTTCATCCTGTGGCTCACCTCGCTGCGCTTCCCGTCCGAAAATATAGGAGACGGGTCCTTTAGTCGCCAGGTTAAGGCTGTGGTATTTATAATATCACAACAAACACTATAAATAATGATATAATATATCCGCCTTCAACAGAAGGCGCCTTAAAAGGAAGGAGCTGGTCCGCCGTCATGACCATACGTGTTCAGACTCTCCTGGCGGGTGAATTGGACGTCGAGGAAAAAGACCTCTTCTTTTTCCCCAGGGGGCTTCCGGGCTTTCCCGGCTTTCACAGGTGGATACTCACCGGCGACGACGAAGACGTCATAAAGTGGCTCGTTCCCGTGGACTGCGGGGCGCTGGCTTTACCGGTGGTGCCGCCGGAGCTGGTGGACCCCGCCTATGACCCGAAACTGCCCGAGCCCGTCCTCGAGGAACTGGGCGCAGAGACCAAAGACGAGGTGGTACTTTTGGCGGTGCTCAACCTGCCCAGGGGAAACGCCCTCAAAGGCACTGCCAACCTGCTGGCTCCCGTGGCAATAGCTCCCGGGACCCGCCGGGGCCGTCAGGTGGTGCTTTCCGACGACCGCTATGACGTGAACGTGCCCCTCGTTCCCGAAGGAAAGGACGGCCTCTGATGCTGGTGCTCACCCGGCGCAAGGGAGAAAGCATAGTCATAGACGTGGAAGAGGGAATAGAGATAACCGTCCTCGAGGCGTCGCCGGGCTCGGTCCGGCTGGGCATCCAGGCGCCGCGGTCCATCGACGTGTGGCGCAAGGAAGTGATACTCCAGGTAAAAGACGCCAACAAGGCTGCCGCGTCCACATCGCCCGGCGACGCCAAAAAGCTGGGCGAGATCCTGGGCGCAAGGCGCGCCAAAGACAAGACCTCCGACTGATTTTTTGTTTGCCGGCGCCGCGGCTCTTATATTTTTTTACGAGAGGCGAAAGCGAGCCGGCCGCAAACGCCCTCCGGACGGCAAAAAGCCGCCCGATTCCAGGGAAGGAAGAACCAAAAACAAACAAGGAGGTTGAGTAACATGCGTATCTATCACAACGTCAACTCCATGGTGACCCAGAACGCTCTGGCCGCCAACGAGAACGCCCTGTCCAAGTCTCTCGAGAGACTTTCCACGGGGCTTCGGATCAACAGCGCCGCCGACGACGCGGCGGGACTCGCCATCTCGGAGAAGATGCGAGCCCAGACCAGGGGTCTGGACAAGGCCGTCAGCAACGCCCAGGACGGCATATCTTTAATCCAGACCGCGGAAGGCGCCCTCAACGAGACCCAGTCCATCCTCCAGAGGATGCGGGAACTCTCCGTTCAGGCCGCCAACGACACGCTGACTTCAAACGACCGCCAGGCCATCCAGGCTGAGATCGACCAGCTCACCGAGGAAATCGACCGCATTTCAGACACCACGACCTTCAACACCAAGAGGCTTCTCGACGGCTCCGCCTCGGCGCTGGTCTCCACCGACAACGCCAAGACCAAGGTCTACGCCCGCGGCCAGATAGCCAACGAGGGCAACTACAAGATCTCAATCGACCTTCTCAAGGCCGGCGTCGGTCAGGTGCAGAAAACCAACGTGTTCACCCTGGGGCAGGACGAGCAGACCCAGGTCTTCAAGTCCTCGGTAGTGGGCACAACCGTAACGTGGGGAGCCACCCCCGCCGCCGGCATCGTCACCCTTACCTTTACCGACGACACCGGCACAGATCACGAGATCATATTGGGGCTCGAAGCTAACGAGGGCGCCGAAGCAATAGCGACGAAACTGAACGCCAATACCGATTTCACAGATTTGGGCCTTACCGCCGCAGCTTCGGAAACCGACGAGACCATCGCGATATTCTCCTCCAACACCGAAACGGGCTACACCATAGCATTTGTCGATACCGGAACTACCGGCGCCGATTTGGGCCTTGACGCCGCAACTATCGCGAAAGCTTCCGAGGGAGTGGTGGTCACCCAGGGCAGCGGTACAGCGGTAAGCGCGGCAGCAGGAAGTTCGGTTGAAGGTGATGAAATAGTCTACACTTTCAACGACGGAACCAACAATTATGAGGTTACGATAACTCTTGGAGCGCATGCTGCAGGCGAAGACGCCGAATTACAGGCAGACATAGTAAACAAGCTGAACGCCGACGCCACCTTCAAGAACCTCGGCCTTACCGCGGAGCTCACCGACGACGGCAGAATGACCATACTCTCCGACAACCCGGATCAGGCGTTCTCTGTCGGGGCAGATCTTGCAGGCGCTGGTAGCGTTACCAACGACGGAGTCACCGGTCTCGATACGGCAGGTTCGATCACCATGGCCGAAACGCGAGACGGTTTGCTGGCGGGCCAGGTAGCCATCGGTTCCACGAAACTCTCCGAGCTCGCGGCCTTCACAAACGCGAGCGGCGTCAACCTGCTGGCCGAACCGCAGACGGTTACCATCGTCCAGGGCGACGGGACCAAGGCCACCATCACCCTCTATGCCGACGACACTCTCGACCAGGCGGCCGACAAGTTCAACGCCGCCATAGCCGACGCGTTGGGCCAGAAAAATTACGTCTCCACCGCCGACGCGGCAAACTTCGTGCAGTTCGTCTCCGAGGCGGAAGCCGCCGACGACACGCCCTACGCCCTGGAAGGCACCATGGTCTTCAGCAGCGCCGTGGCGGGCAAGGCGGGCGAGCTCAACTTCATAGCCGACGAGGCCATCCTGAACGCCCTGGGGCTTAACGAGATCCAGGCCAGCCAGGAGAGCCGTTTCTCCGTCGACATAGCCGACGCCCACACCGGCACGGCGGTCGCGAGCGACGTGGAGCTCACGGGGAATGTGCTCGTGGGCGTTGTGGACCCCAACGTAGACGTAGAGTTCGACATGATGTCCAACGCCAAGATCGAGTGGAACAGCACCACCAAGAGCTGGAACATCTCCAGCGCCTCCGGTGCGGACTCCACGAACGTGCACATAGTGGGCAACTCGGCGGTGTTCCAGATAGGGGCCAACGAGGGCGAGCGCATGAGCATCGACCTGGGCAACATGTCCGCCTCGGCGCTCGGTCTTGACAAGGTACTCGTTACCGACAGGGACAGCGCCACCCGGTCGATCACCGTCATAGACGGCGCCATCGACAGGGTCTCCAAACAGAGGGCGTCTTTGGGCGCCTACCAGAACCGCCTGGAGCACACCATCAACAACCTGAGGACGGCCAGCACAAACCTGACGGCCGCCGAAAGCCGCATCCGCGACGTGGATATGGCGGCAGAGATGACGGAGTACACCAAAAACCAGATTCTCATGCAGGCCGCCAACGCCATGCTCAGCCAGGCGAACCAGCTGCCGCAGATGGTCCTCGGACTGCTGCAGTAGCGCAAGCGAAAGAGCATCAACGAGTAGGCAGGGGGAATTGCTTCCCCCTGCCTCTCACATCACCGGACGGGTCACATTACACGCAAGGGCTTGCGCCCTTGCGTGTAATTTTTTGCTTTTTGTCTTTGCTTTTTGTCTTTTACCTCGAAGATTTTCCCCATCTGGAGCGTTTTTTATCGATTCGCGGGCCGCTTTAATAGAGGTAAATCGCTAAATCTTTCCCGCGAATCGACGTATAACGCTTGACAAAACCAATCCCATATATTAATTAATATATAGCTTACTCCGTTTCATTCAAAACCGAATACGACGACGTCATCGAAAAGGCAAAGCCGCCGAAAGGCGACGACGCAAAGCCGCGGGTCTAAGGTCTGGGCAAATCGCCAGGCTATGATCGCCGGGCCGCCGAAAGCGTTCATTTGTTAGTGGATGCCTTCGGGATTTTCGCCCGGGGGCTTTTTTGTTTCCTCGTCGCGTTGGCATTCGAATAAAAATATATACGCTTTTTGAAGCTTTACCCTATATCGAAGGGAGGTTTTTTTATGGATTCATACTCGTTCAAAAGCGTCGTTGCGGTGAGTTTGCCACTTCTCGACCCTGCCAACAAGGCCTACGTGACGAGGGTCAGGTACCTGCGCTCTCTGGCGTACGAATTGTCGGAAAATTGGCTGGACGGCACCCGCCTTGGGCCCGAAAAAACGGAATTAGCGGAGCGCCTTGACTACTGCATGGCAAAACTGGCCCATGCGCTGAGCTGCGACGACATGCAAAAGGTAAGGGAACAGCCGTTCTTTTACGACGCCCTTGCCCTGGCCGGCTCGGGCGAAGCAGCGAGGGCCCTGGAGGTTTTCTGCCGCGGCCTCGAAGAGGCCCATTCTCGCCTTGACTGGGGCCTGTCGCCCTTCGGCAAAGGCAACGGCGAACCCTTTTTCGAGCTGGTTTCCGGGGAAAGAAAGCTGCGTGAGGTTCCATTCGGGTCTCCATTGCTCGAGGACATAGAGTTCCTGCTCGCAAAATAGGGCATTGAGGGCTCTTTTGGCGTAAAAGCAGGCGTACCCGGGGCGTTTCAGCGGCTTTATGTGCCGTTTTTGGCCTGGCGTTCCAGTGCCTCGAGCAGTTCCTTGTCCTCGGCGCCGGAAGGTCCCAGCAGGTTTAGATGATTTTCACCGGCTTCGTCGGCCGGGGCGGTTTTGCCCCGCCGCTCCAGTTCCTTGTCGAACAAAAGGGCGAAAAGCACGCCGGTGAGGCTGCCCGAGTTGATCACGTTGAGGTAGTCCGCTTCCAGCTCATTGAGGTATGGAAGGTAATAGGGCATCAGTTCGTGGTTGGAGGCAAGCTTCAGATAGCGAGCGAGCTTCTCGGACGAGACCAGTTCGGGGTGCTTCATTGACTGCTTGAGGAGCGTGGTGAGGTATTTGAAGTTGGGAAAGCTCGAGCTCCTCGTACCGTCCAGGCCGTTTTTCTCCCAGTTGGCGACGGTGACGTTGCCCACTTCCATGAGTTTGGCAAACTGCAGCTGCGTAAGCCCCAGGCTTATGCGCAACTTGCGGATGTATTCGCCCGAAACCACGGGCGCCAGTTTCTCTTTTCCCCCGTTTGCCATGATTAACCCGCGCTCCTTTCCATGAAACCGGGAACCGACTTTTTGAATTTTTGTTCTTTTATATTTTATCCTTTTTTAAAACTATTGTACGTTTCTAAAAATTCAAATGTTTTCATATTTCGGCAAAAATTCCCGCCGTTTTGTCATTGTTGTCCAAATTCCTGTTGTTACCATCCGTAAAAATACCTGAAACATCGCCACCATCAGCTAGTTTAAAAGACGACGCCTCTTTAAAAAAGCGACAAGGGCCTGACGACCCCTGTCGCCTCAAACAGAAGAACGCGCCGGAACCATCGGGGGTCGTGTACCCGAGCGAGGGGCCCGGGGACTCAAGATCCGGCGCGTTCCAGAAGAAAATCCTCTTCGAAGGCCTTTACTCCGTGGATTTCAGCCGATTTCAGGACGGAACGGACCAGGTCCCATCGGGCCGTCTCGTCCGCGGGATAGAGCTTCCCCTCCTTCATGAGCGAGTACTGGTCGAAGACCTTGAGGCACAGGCGCTGTCCTCCCGCTTCGGTGTTCTCGTACAAAAAGAGGGTGTGGCCGAAGCGGTCGCCCTCACGGCGCAAGACCTGCCTGAGGATAAAAATGTCGTCTTCAGGCAGGTGGAAGGGCTGACCGGTGTGGTCCCGCTCTATGAAAAACCGCTTACCCAGGCAACGCTCGTTTATGGCTATGAAGTCCAGCAGGAAGAGATTGAACTGCTCCAGGTCCCTGTTTCTCATGGACGCCAGTTGGAGCTCCTTCTGCCAGGGCTGCATCTTGTAGCCTGGTTTCCTTCCAGCCGAACTTTTAACCTTTTTATTGGATACTCCGGCACGGCGGCCGTTTTCTGAAGGTACGTTCAAGAAAAACACCTCCGGCTGCAATTGTTGCCTCGTTTTGCCCTTTTCAGTATCGGCGGGCGGGCCCAGGCTCCTTAAGAAGGATTTGGGCAAGAAACCCGAAAGGGGAGAGGATGGGAATGTCCCCAAGACAAAATGACTCTGACATCAGCGATCTCGCCTACGTAGACGCCCACGGGAATTACATCGACGGCGCCGATTATTCTTTTGTCAACCTGCGTTTCCCGCGTTTCGTCCCGATGCTGCGAGATATGGCAGCAAGCGACAAAAAGACGCTTCGCCTCGATTTCCCGTCCACAGACCTCAAGCCCCTGGTGATTGAAAAACTCGACTCCGCCGGTCGCTTCTTTAGGGCGAGCCAGGTCAAAACCCTGAAAAAAAACCGCAAGGAAAGCCCGTCGGTCCGATTTTTTTTCGACCCCTTAGAGGGGATAATACGTCCAGTGGACTACAGGGACCCATACGTGACCCTCGATGGCAACAGCAGGAGCTCCCAGCTTCTTATCGCCTCTTTCATGATGCACTGGCTGTCGGCCCTTCTGGCGATTTACGCCGACGAGCCCGGCCCCGCGGCTATCGATGAGGCCTGGGGCGCCTAGAGCGGGAAAGGGCGGTTTTTTTTGAGGGACTTCACCTCATGCCCAGCTTTTCCTCTTCCCTGCGTTCTTCCGCCAGCAGTTTATCCACGTCGAGCACCACTACCAGGTCGCCTTCTACGTCGGCGACGCCCCGAAGCACGTCCTTGGGGAAGCCTTCGCCTTTTTTGCCGTCGTCGGCGGGCTGCAGGTTTTCGGCCGAAAATTCCGCGATGGCCGATACGTCGTCGGCCATGATCCCGCGCGACGACCCCGACATGGAAGTTAGTATCAGGATTTTGAAGCGGCTTTGGTCCTCGGGCGTCTTCATGCCTATGAATTTCCTCAGATTGGTAACAGAGACAAGCTCTCCCCTGACATTCATAAACCCCTCGAAGAACTCCGGCGTTCCGGGAACGGGGGTAATTTCAGAATAGGGGATTATCTCCCTCACAGTCTCTATGGGAACCCCGTATTTTTGCTCACCCAGCCTGAAAACGACTATACTGCCCAACCTCACGCACCTCCCCGGCATTTTTGCGTTTTTGCCCCGTAACGGGCGTACTAGTCCCAGACGCCCTCCCAACTGCAGTGGACGCGGGCGAGAAGTTCGCTTTCTTTTAGTTTTTCCAAAGTGCCGTTGACGACGCTTCTGACATGTTCCGAGCTTTTTCCGCAGGAGCGCGCTATGTCTGCCAGCGTCTCCGGGGCGTTATAGCCTCCTGCCCCGAACCTGCGGCACAGGATCTCGTATTCGGTTTCGGTCAGCTCCTGCCTGAGAACCCGGAGTATTTCCTCCCTGAAGAGGGATGCCTCTATTTCGTCCATCCAGTCCTCGCCGGCAGGCTCGCCCGCCAAAAAGGACTCACCGGCGGCAAGCCTCTCCGGGCTCAAGGCATAGCCCGTCGAGTCGCCGTCGTCGCCGTAGTCGATGGGAATCATGGCCCCCACAATGCGAGAAAGGGCCTTTATGCGCTCCATGTCGACGTCGGCGGGAATCTCATCGAACTTTCCGGCCCGGTAGGCGTGGATATGTTCCGACATGACGTGGACGGAAGTGCAGGCGTAGCCCGGTATGGTGAGCCCGTAACGGTGCTGCAGCATGGCCATCTTCATGCGCTGGTAGATCCATGAGATACCGTAGGTGCTGAAACGGGTGTTCCGCTTGTAGTCGAAGCGGCTCACGGCCGTCATGAGCCCAAGCACCCCCTCCTGGATGAGATCCATGAAAGAAAGGATGCTGTATCTGCCCATCCGGTCTTTTACCTTCTTGGCGCAGGCTATTACAAGCCTGAGGTTGCCCATTACGAACCTGTCGAAAGCTTCCTTGTCGCCTTCTTCCTGGATTCGGCGCGAAAGTTCGCGCTCCTCCTCTGGCGTAAGAAGCGGAATGTCCTTTATGTCGGCGTGAAAGAGCTCGTAGATGGTGCGTTTGAGCTCGCCTTCATCTTCCCCATCTTCCCGGTCCTCGATGAAGGATCGCTCTTCATCGTCCACATCAACTTCCACGACATCGAGTTCAGCCTCTTCTTCGGGACTTTCTTCCGGAAAGTCCACGCCTGCTCTTTTTGGCGGCAGGAAACATACGCTTCCCTGCTTTTTCCTCCCCATGGCCAGATCCCTCCCTGGATCCGTCTTTCCTCTTTTGGTATCGGTCGTGAGGCGGTGTGTAAATTAGCCCTTTTGCCCTTGTTTTCCCGTGAGCAAATTGATATACCTTGATATGGGAGAGATTAAAAAAGACGAAAAGAAGGGAATGAAACCACCATGAGCGAGGGCGAAAGAGTGGACAGGAAACCGCCAGTGGAACCTCTGAAGGTGAGAAACTCCCTCTACGACGGCAGGGGAAGGATACTGGAACCCGCGACGCGGCAATGCGAAACGAGCGCGAAACATATCGCCTCCGTCCTCAAGGCCCTCGCGGCGGTTTTCGGGCGGGACCTCGAAACCCGGGTCGACTCCGGTGCGATCCGTTTCTTCGACGAATCGGGGGAAGTGGCGACTCTCGAGTGCGGGCAGGCCGAGCTCATGGTGCAAAACGTCCACCTGACGCTGGAACCTTTGCTGCAGCGCAAGATATAATAAAATGGAAACGTCAAAATATGTCACGGGAGGTTGACACGCATGATAGAGCTTTTGAGAAAACGCCACAGCATCAGAAAGTTCGAGGACAGGCCCGTGGAGCCCGAGAAGGTGGAGATCCTCAAGGAAGCGGTGCTCAGGGCGCCTTCTGCGGGAAATCGCAAGTCCTGGGAATTCGTCTTCGTCGATGACAGGGAAACCCTTAAAAAACTCGCCCAGGTGAGGGGCTCGAGCTCGTCCTTTCTAAATGAGGCCACCCTGGGGATCGTCGTTTTGGGCAACGAGGACGTGGTCGAGCTGTGGGTGGAAGACGCTTCCCTCGCGGCCATGATCGCCCAGCTGACGGCCACATCGCTGGGACTGGGGTCCTGCTGGACCCAGATCCGGCTCAACGACCACTCGCCGGAGCAGACAGCCGAGGATTACGTGCGTGAACTTCTGGGTATCCCCGAGCCCTATAGGGTGCTTTGCATCCTAGGCGTAGGCTACCCCGCGGAGCAAAAAGAAGACATACCCAAAGAAAAGCTCCCCTTCGAAAAGATCCACGTAAACAAATTCTAGGGGGTGGTCGAGATGTTCGATCTTTTCAGAAAACGCAGAAGCATCAGGAAATTCCAGGAAAAGCCCGTCGAGCCCGAGAAGGTGGAGTTGCTCAAGGAAGCTTTGCTCCGAACGCCTTCGTCCCATAACTACAGGGCCTGGGAGTTCATCTTCGTGGACGACCCGGTGCTGCTCGAAAAGCTGTCGAAGGTAAGGGGCGGCAGTTCCGCCTTTTTGGAGGGGGCGCCCCTGGGGATAGTGATAATGGGCAATGAGGAAACTGCCAACGTCTGGGTCGAAGACGCGGCCGCGGCGGCCATGAGCGCCCAGCTGGCGGCGACGGCGCTGGAGTTGGGCTCCTGCTGGATCCAGATCCGCCTCCGCGATCATTCGCCCGAGGAGAGTGCCGAAGAATACGTCAAAAAAATCCTGAACATCCCCGAACCTTACAGGGTAGATTGCATCATCGCCGTGGGCTACCCGGCGGAAGAAAAAGCGCCCTATTCCAAAGAGGAGCTCCCCTGGGACAAGATCCACGAAAACGGGTTCTAGCTTTTAAAGAAAGGGTCCGGGCCGAAGCCCGGACCCTTGTTTCATCGCGCCTGCCTGGCAACGCCGCTTTCTGTCGCCGCGTCCGCCACGGCCCTGGCCACCGCCGGAACCACGCGCGGGTCGAGCGCTCCGGGGATTATGTATTCCGGCATAAGCTCCTCGTCAGTGACCAGTTCCGCCAATGCCCTGGCCGCGGCCATTTTCATGGCTTCGTTGACGCAGGTGGCCCGTACGTCCAAAGCCCCCCGGAAGATGCCCGGAAAACCAAGACAGTTGTTTATCTGGTTGGGAAAGTCGCTTCGTCCAGTTGCGATGACCGAAGCACCGGCTTCTTTTGCCTCCTCGGGGAATATCTCCGGCGTGGGGTTCGCCATGGCGAAGATGATTGGGTCTTTTGCCATGGAGCGCACCATATCCTTCGTCAAAAGACCCGCCCCCGAGATGCCCAAAAAGATGTCGGCGCCTTTTATGACCTCCGCGAGGCTTCCCTTTTTCTTCTGTCGGTTGGTGACTTTGGCTATGTCCTCCTTGGCGGGGTTCATGTGTTCGGGCCGTCCTTCGTAGATGGCCCCGGCGCGGTCGCAGAGGATGACCTCGCCCGCTCCTGCTGAGAGCAAAAACTTGCAGATGGCTGTCCCCGCCGCCCCGGCGCCGTTCATGACCACCGAGACATCAGAGAGCTTGCGGCCGGTGATCTTGAGGGCGTTAAGGATGCCCGCCAGCGTGATTACCGCCGTACCGTGCTGGTCGTCATGGAACACGGGAATATCCAGGACAGCCTGCAGGTTTTCCTCTATCTCGAAGCACCTGGGCGCGGAGATATCCTCCAGGTTTATCCCGCCGAAGGAAGAGGCTATTAGCGAAACCGTCTCCACAATTACTTTTGGGTCCTTCGAGTTCACGCAGATGGGAAAGGCGTCGATATCGGCGAAACGCTTGAAGAGTGCGCACTTTCCCTCCATAACGGGCAGGGCCGCGTCGGGGCCGATGTCCCCGAGGCCCAAAACGGCCGTCCCGTCGGTGACTACTGCCACCATGTTACCCTTTGATGTGACGTCGTAAACAGCGTCGGCGTTACGCTCGATCTCGCGGCAGGGTTCCGCCACCCCGGGCGTGTAGACCAAAGCCAGGTCCTCCATGGTCTCCACGGGCATCCTGGTTTCCACCCTCAACTTGCCGCGGTGCTTTTTATGCAGCTCGAGGGATTCTTCAAACAGACGTTCGCGCGTGTCCATAGCTTCTCTTTGCCTCCTGGGGTCAATATAGAGTATGAGTAAAGACCATTCTTATTTTATTGCAGGCTTGTGTCCAGTTTTTGCATATACAAAAACATTTCCGGACAATGCGCCGTTTCGGCCGACTCCGTCACCTCGTCGATTCTCCAGGGCTCAAAGCCGGGAGCGGAGCGGGCTTAAGCGGCCCATACGCCTTAAAACCACCAAGGCATGGATTGGATGGGCTTATCCATATGATGCCTTCGGTGAGATCCATTATAGTGCCATAAACCGAGGCAAGTCGTTTGCCTTCAGGGTCGCCGGGATCCTCGTGCCTGCATATGGAGTCCGGATAGTTGGTATGATCCGAAAGAAAAGCGACGCATTGCTCGAAACAGATATTTCCTTCATTTTCGGTCAGAAGCGTGTTTATCCTGGCTAACCTCTGAAAGGAATCAGGCAGTATGACCTTCCCCTTGTCATTTATCCTTGTCAGGAGATTGGTAGCCATGAAGTGGTTAGTATGCGTTAGCCAATCTCCTTCCGCGCAAAAGACCCAAAAATCCTCCGGAGCGACTTCCATGTCGATAACCTCTCCATCTCGGCTTGCGATCATAAAGTTACCCGAACCCGCCCTGTCGAAGGCGGCCACCGCCTGCACGGCATCGGCCATATGTGGTGCGTCAAGAATACCACGCAAGAGAATATGCACCGGAACTCCTCGTTTCCCTTCCCCAGTCGTAAGGGCGTTAAACGCGACGCCCAGGCCTGCGCTATTGATGCCCTTTCCGCTGACGATTCCGGCTTCGGCAATCATCAGCACGGTGGGTTCCGGCGGTTGCTCTATCTCCAGAACCACCAGCGAACCTGCCTGCCGGCGGATCCAGTCCCAGTTCTGGCATAAAAAAGTTTTGCCGACGGATGTCATGACCGGGGTTACCCCAAAGGAGGTGCAACCATCTACGGCGCTGTCCAATACGATTTCGCTTCGACAATTCAGAGTCAGGATGTCTTCGAAATCCTTCCCTGCTCCTTCGGCGACACCTTCGATCTCCTCAACGATCTTCGAGCTGTACGCCTTTATAAACGGGAGAAACCCCAGAGCGCGTTTCCGTGCATCTTCCCAGCTCACGCCGTTATAGTCGAGAAACATGCCCTTGTAGTTATCGAGGCTTACTACTATTTCGTCGGCAAAAGCACGTCCGTAATGTCTTCCTCGCTCGAAAGGGGTGCCGCTTAGTTTCAAAAAAGGATACATACCACTTTTCATCTCCTCTCACTCCTCACTTTAAACTTTTCGTCGGCGCGCTCCATTGTGCCCCGTTACTTAAATGAAATTTATCACAATATTGACAAACTTCTGGATCCTTTGAGATTATAAGCCCGTCGGTCATAGGTCTGACCACCGTAAGTATACCATTTTATGCACTCTTCCAGTGCTTCAACGAAAGGCAGGTGCATCTTTTTATGACGACTTCCTTCAAAAAAATAGAGCGCTCAACAGTTACTGAAAGCATCATCGACCAAATAAAGGAACAGATACTTTCAGGCAAGCTTCGGCCTGGCGAAAAACTCCCCCCCGAGAGAGTCCTCGCCGAAACTCTGTCCGTCGGCAGAACATCCGTTCGCGAAGCGATACGAGCCCTGCAGTACATGGGAGTTCTGGAGGTGCGGTGCGGAGAGGGAACCTTTCTCAGCGAAAACCCTTCCATTCTCGCGGACCATTTCAAATCCTCCTACCTGATTCGAAAATTTTCAGTAATGGAACTCGTCGAGGCCAGGAAAATAGTCGAGGGAGCGACTGTCTACCTGGCCACCGAACGGGCGACCCCTGAAGACAGGGAAACGCTCGTAGAATTGCACGATCTTGCCCAAAAGGTGTCCGAAAACGAAGAGGAGTTTCTAAAGGCGGATTTCGAATTTCACAAAAAAATCGCCGAAATGTGCCAGAATTCCGTTCTTTTGGAAATGCTCAACGCCACCAGGGAACTCACCCTGGAAGAGAACATCGACGTTATCAAAAAGCCGGGCCA
>NPIF01000254.1_pt1 | contig 74245 bp, 62 predicted proteins | sample 8637461 | NCBI WGS metagenome assembly NPIF01 (sample SAMN07420641, study PRJNA396082) | bioreactor metagenome | isolation source: sample BR12 brine-fed electro-methanogenic bioreactor BR | place: Japan: Kochi | collected 2016-12-09 | reverse complement strand
AAAATGTGCCTTCGCCATCTTTAATTCCCTCCCTGAATATCCTTTTCCTATATTTTTTTACTTTTGCTTGTTCTCTATCTGTCGAGCAGTTGGCTTGCAACCGTCTGCGGTACTTCCTCGTAATGCGAGAAGTGCATCGAATAGGAAGCCCTTCCGGAAGTCTTGCTTCTAAGATCAGTTGCGTAGCCGAACATCTCTGAAAGCGGCACGAAAGCCTTGACTATTCTCGTGTTACCGCGCATTTCCATTCCCTCGACATGGCCTCGCCTTCCGGAGAGGTCACCCATAACGTCGCCTAGATATTCCTCTGGAGTAGCTACCTCTACGTCCATAATCGGCTCCATTAAAACCGGTTCGGCTTTTTTCATGGCTTCCTTGAAAGCCATCGAGGCCGCGATCTTGAAGGCCATTTCCGAACTGTCGACCTCGTGAAAACTTCCGTCTACAAGAACGGCCTTCACTCCTATTACAGGATATCCACCCAAAACACCCGTCCCTATGGCTTCCTCAATGCCTTTTTGGACAGCCGGGATAAATTCTTTCGGGATCGCGCCGCCGACAATCTTGTTTTCGAACTCGAAGCCCTTGCCCTCGGGTAGAGGCTCTAGTTCCAAAACCACGTGGCCATACTGCCCACGGCCGCCTGACTGTCTTACGAAGCGTCCTTCGGCGGAAGATTGCCTCTTGATGGCTTCGCGGTATGCCACCTGAGGCCTGCCAACTTTGACATCCACCCCGTATTCCCTTTTAAGCCGGTCGACTATTATCTCAAGATGGAGCTCTCCCATGCCTGAGATTATAGTCTGTCCCGTTTCCTCATCGGTCTTTACCCTGAACGTGGGATCTTCTTCGGCAAGACCTGAAAGGCCCTTCGAAAGCTTGACCTGGTCCGCCTTGCTCATGGGTTCGACCGAAAGCGAGATTACGGGTTCCGGAAAGGCAAGCGTTTCGAGCACTACGGGTTTTTTGTCGCTGCAAAGGGTATCGCCCGTCTTCGTCGACTTCAGCCCGGGAAGGGCAATTATCATTCCCGTCTCGGCGATTTCAAGGTCCTCTCTCTTGTTGGCGTGCATGCGAAGAATCCGGCCTACACGCTCCTTGCCTCCCGTTGTTGTGTTAAGAAGGCTGTCACCGCTTTTTACGGATCCTGAATAGATACGGCAATAAACCAGTCGCCCCACGAAAGGATCAACCACAATCTTAAAAGCCAGCGCAGAAAAGGGTTCGTTGACATCAGGTTCCAGGAACACCGTTTCTCCCGTATCGGGGTGCACCCCTTTAACCGGAGGCAAATCCAGGGGGGACGGTAGATAGTCCACCACGCAGTCAAGAAGGGGCTGAACTCCCTTGTTCTTAAATGCCGAGCCGCAGGCCACGGGGAATATGTTGAGGTTTATTGTGTTCTCCCTGATCGCGCGCCTGAGCGTCTCTTCAGGAATGGTTTCTCCTTCGAGGAAGCTGACCATAATTTCCTCGTCAAAATCCGCCAGGGTTTCGACGAGGACCTCTCTTGCGAACAGGGCTTCCTCAAGGAGCTCCGGCGGTATATCGACAATTTTAGGCTGAGAACCAAGTTCGTCGTGGTAGACCACCGCTTTGAATTTCACCAGGTCTACAATGCCGATAAAACTGTCCTCCACACCTATGGGCATTTGAATCGGCACAGCCCTCGCGCCGAGTTTTTCCCTCATTTGAGAGACGACTGAGGCAAAGTCAGCCCCTACCCGATCCATTTTGTTTACGAAGGCGATCCTGGGGACACGGTATTTGTCGGCCTGTCTCCAGACCGTCTCGGATTGCGGCTCCACGCCACCCACGGCACAAAACACCGCAACGGCTCCGTCCAGCACCCTCATAGAACGCTCCACTTCTACAGTAAAATCCACGTGGCCGGGTGTATCAATAATATTTATCTGATGATCCCGCCAAAAGCACGTCGTAGCCGCCGAGGTTATGGTAATGCCCCGTTCGCGCTCCTGTTCCATCCAATCCATGGTGGCTGCGCCTTCGTGGACTTCGCCCATTTTATGCTTTCTGCCCGTGTAAAACAGGATCCGTTCAGTGGTCGTAGTCTTCCCGGCATCGATGTGCGCAGCGATACCTATGTTTCGTATATTTTTCAAATTATATTCCGACACTTCAAATCACCACCTTGCCGAGAGACTTCGTGAAAAGGGGTCTCCGGCACACCCTTGCAAGCCGAATCACCAGCGATAATGCGCAAAAGCCCTGTTAGCCTCAGCCATACGGTGAGTATCTTCCTTCTTCTTGATGGTGCTTCCCTCACCCTTGTAAGCGTCGGCAAACTCCCTCGCGAGCCTTTCGATCATCGGCATGCCTGACCTTCCTCGAGCGTACTGCAGAATCCATCTGGTGGCCAAAGCCTGGGCTCTTTCCGGCTGCACTTCGACCGGGACCTGGTAGGTGGCCCCGCCCACACGCCTGGGCCTCACTTCTACCACCGGCCGGGCGTTTTCCATAGCTTTCTCGAATACGTCCATGGGGTCGGTATTCAGTCGTTTTGCCGCCGTTTCGAGCGCTTCATACATAATACGCTCCGCAAGGCTCTTTTTCCCGTCTTTCATAATGGAATTGATAAACCTGGCTACTTCGGTACTGCCATATTTCGGATCGGGTTGAACCTCTTTTTTCCGAACATGTCCTTTCCTCGGCATTTACTCCGCATCCTCCTTCGGTTATTTGGGACGTCTTGCGCCGTACTTCGAACGGCTCTGCCGCCTGCCCTCGACGCCACCGCAGTCTAGAGTTCCCCTGACAATGTGATAACGAACGCCTGGCAAGTCCTTGACACGACCTCCCCTGACGAGTACCACGGAGTGCTCCTGCAGATTATGTCCCACACCAGGGATGTATGAAGTCACTTCGATACCGTTGGTCAGGCGCACCCTGGCCACCTTTCTTAATGCCGAGTTCGGCTTCTTCGGGGTTACGGTGTAAACCCTGGTGCACACGCCCCGTTTCATGGGATTACGCTGAAGGGCAGGCGCACTGGAACGTTCCTTCTTCTCGTAACGGCCCTTCCTTATAAGCTGATTGATTGTCGGCACACAACTCCCTCCTTCGGGAAATATCAGATTTTTATTCCTGGCTTTCGCTTTCTTCGTTTTCTGTCCCTATACCTGCGGCAGACGCAGGTCGTTCGATGCAGCAGGCGCGCCCAAGCATCTCGCTTGATTCAACCCACTCGACCGGAATGCCCTCCGCCATCGCTTCGCGCTCAAGGGGTGCTGTCAACGAAGGGTCGGCGTCTTTTGCAAGAAACACCTTTTTCACCCGGCCCCTTTTAAGCGCTCTGCAAAGCCTTTTCGCACCTACCAGCCTGGAGCTCACAGCTAACTCGTTCAAGGGCACACTTATCCCCCCTTGAAAGGACACCGGGAAATAATAGCAACGCCTGCCGAGCATGTCAAGAAAAATCGGCGAGATAGGATAGGATCCGCAGGCCAGGAGTAAGGGTTTTTATCACTTTACGTTGACCTGCGGATCGACGTCCCTGCCTGCCTCAAAAATCGACTGTCGATTCCACCGAAAATTTTTCCGGTTTCTCCACCTCTTCGACGGCTATTACCTCAACTTTTCTGTATTCTTCGGCACCCGTGCCAGCGGGTATAAGGTGGCCTATAATAACGTTTTCTTTAAGCCCCTTAAGATCGTCGAAATCGCCCCTGACGGCCGCACCGGCAAGAACCTGGGCCGTTTGCTGGAAGGATGCTGCGCTAAGGAAGCTGTCCGTAGCAAGAGCCGCCTTGGTGATCCCGTGTACAACCGGCTTCCAGACAGGCTCTTCGCGCAGGCGCCGGACGAAAGAGACCCTGTGGATCAGGCTCCTGGTTTCCGAATGCGTCGAAATGGGTCTTACGACAAGTTCGGACGGATCCGCTGCAACTATGGCGTCCAAAACCTGGTGATTGATTTCCTTGCCGGATGTGGCGACCAGATTCATTTTCCTGTCGGCTACATCTTCAAGCAGCACTTTGCCGTAGGCCACCTCGGTAAGAACATCGTGCAGGATTGTATCCCTCGAAAGTATCTGTCCTTCGATATCGATGGCGGTTATATCACCTTCGACCAGGCCACGGACGACTCTTCCATCCACCAGATGAGAGATATCCCTGACTTCGTTGCCATCGGCGTCAAGGGCTTTGGAAAGAGGCCTGCCCCACACTTTATCTATGAGCATTTTCTGCATGGCATCAGGGATCGTAACGGTTTCCGGAGTCCTCCAGACCTTTACCTGATGTACATTCAGGCTGCGGATTTTTTCGGCAACATCCCTTGTAACAAGCTGATCGCGCAATGCAACTGTTTCATCACCGATTATTACGTCTTCTGCAAGGTAGGCCTTTCCTTCAAGAGCCTCAAGGACATCAAGATCTCGGACCCATATGTCGAGGGGAGCGTTTTTGGTTATAAGCATCAACTGTCCCATCGTAAGGACAGACCCTGCTTCGATGGTCTTTTCTTCCTCGAGTTCGACGGATTCGATCAGCTCAAGGCCTTCCATCTCTCTTCGGAAAGCAGCCTCACCTACGACGAGCCGCAACTGTCCCTCTTCGTCCTGGAGGACAAGCTCTGTAACGCCCGTTCCCGGACGGAGTATCTGCCTTACTTTTTGCTCATCGAGCTGCTCTCCCTTGAAAGAAAGGGCGTTTTCCAGGTTACCCTGCCCCTGGACATCTTTAAGGACCTTCCCGCTGATCTTTTCGACGGCTTCATTCAGGAAACGCTCGTTTTCAGAACGAATCGTCTCCACTTCTTTCTCGAAATCCCTGAACCAGACGAGTTCGTTTGCCACGAAAGAGCTGTCGCCTTCCTCTGCTATCCGCACCCTGTTGACAGGTGCCACTTTCCTCAGAATGACTTCTATGTGCTTGTTGTTTATTGAAACACCCTGCGATCTGTAGACTGCCTGTATGTTGTCGACCAGGTAGTGCTGGACCGCTTCGAGACCGCTTATCTCCAAAATCTGCTGGGGGTCGGGATATCCTTCGGTCAGGGCCTCCCCTTTTTTCACCCGTTGACCTTCCTCCACCAAAAGATTTTGAGAAACGGGGACGTTATAGGATGTTCGCTGCTCGTTTCCGTTCTCGTCGGTGGAGGTGATGAAGACCCTGCGCTTTCCCTCCATCTCCCTTATCTCCGTAACCACCCCATCCGCATAGGCTAAAAGCGCCACTTTCTTCGGGCGTCGCACCTCGAAAAGTTGCTCGATCCTGGGAAGACCCTGGGTTATGTCCTCACCGGTCAAACGTACGCCACCTGTATGGAAAGTCCGCATTGTCAGCTGCGTCCCAGGCTCACCTATAGACTGGGCAGCTACCACACCCACCGTCTCGCCTATGGCTATCGGTTGCCTCGAAGAAAGGTCGGTACCGTAACATTTCTGGCAAATGCCGTTTTGCAAGGCGCAAGTCATGGGACTTTTGACCCATATTTCCTCAAGCCCTGCGCTTTCTATCCTTGATGCAATGTCGTTTGTAATGATGTTATCGGCCTCGACTATAATTTCGCCGCTTTCAGGATGTACGACATCTTTCAGCGCAGTGCGCCCAGCTATTCTCTCGCTCAGGTGGATCACTATCTTGTCGTCCTGTTTCAGGGGTCCGATGCAAATCCCCTGGTCAGTTCCGCAATCTACTTCGGTCACTATCAAATCCTGGGACACGTCGACAAGTCGCCGTGTCAGGTATCCTGATTTAGCGGTCCTGAGGGCGGTATCCGCAAGGCCCTTTCTGGCACCGTGGGTTGAAATGAAATATTCAAGCATGTTGAGTCCTTCGCGGAAGTTAGAAACTATGGGATAGTCTATGATCCGACCCGAAGGATCGGCCATGAGTCCGCGGATGCCCGCCATCTGAGCTATCTGTCCTTTGCTTCCTCTGGCACCGGATTCGACCATCATCCTGAGTGGATTGGTGACATCCATGTTTGCAATGATTGAATCGGCTGCCCGACGGGATGCCTCGGACCAAAGAGTTTCCTTTTGCCTGAGGTATTCGTCTTCGGTCAGGATACCCATTTCATACTGCGATGTAAGTTCCTTTTCCTGCTCCAGGGAGTTTTCGACAATGGTATTTTTCTCCGGCGGGATCGTAAGATACTTGAGTCCCAAGCTTAGACCGCTCACTGTCGCCCAGTGATAGCCCAAAGACTTTATGGAATCCAGGGTATTTACAAGCTTTTCCCTGCCTACCCTGTCGTAGGCCGCATCGATCAGAAGTCCCAAGGCCTTTTTGTCTATCTGTTTGTTGATAAAACGCAGTTCTTCCGGTATCACGCTATTGAACAGGACGCGACCAGGGGAGGTTTTGACCCATTCCCCCTTGATCTTGAGGAGGATCTTGCTGTTAACGTGCACAACACCATGATCCAGCGCGCAAAGGACATCGTCTATATTCATGAATGACTTTCCTTCGCCTTCCATTCCTTCCCTCATACCCGTAAGGAAATGAATTCCCAGAACTATATCCTGGGTAGGTGTCACAACGGGTTTCCCGCTGGCAGGCGAAAGAAGGTTTTTAGCCGACAACATGATCGTTTGGGCCTCCACTCGGGCGTCTATTGAAAGGGGTACGTGCACGGCCATCTGGTCCCCGTCAAAGTCGGCATTGAAAGCAGCGCAGACAAGAGGGTGCAGCCGTATGGCCTTCCCCTCCATGAGGACCGGCTCAAAGGCCTGGATGCCGAGCCTGTGAAGCGTGGGCGCCCGGTTCAAAAGGACCGAATGCCCCTGGATGACCTCTTCCAGGATGCCCCATACATCCTCCCTGCCCCTTTCAATAACCCGCTTGGCGCTCTTTACGTTGGGGGCCAACCCCCTGTCCACAAGCTTTTCGATTACGAAGGGCTTGAAGAGTTCAAGAGCCATCTGTTTCGGGAGACCGCATTGATGGAGCTTGAGGTTCGGCCCTATGACGATGACGGAGCGCCCCGAATAATCCACACGTTTTCCGAGCAGGTTCTGGCGGAAGCGTCCTTTTTTCCCGCGCAAGAGGTCGGTCAGGCTCTTGAGAGGCCTGTTGCCGGCACCGAGAACCGCCTTGCCCATTCGTCCGTTATCGATAAGCGCGTCGACAGATTCCTGCAGCATCCTTTTTTCGTTTCGGATAATGATCTCCGGCGCCCGGAGCTCCTGGAGTTTCTTGAGCCTGTTGTTCCTGTTGATGACCCTGCGGTACAGGTCGTTCAGGTCGGAAGTGGCGAAACGTCCGCCATCGAGTTGGACCATGGGTCGGAGTTCAGGCGGGATGACCGGCAAAACCTCCATCACCATCCATTCCGGCCTGCTTTCGCTTTTGCGAAAATCCTCCACTACCTGCAGGCGCTTTATCAGCTTGCGCTTCTTTTGGCCTGTCGTCTCAGCGATCTCTTCCCTCAGGGAAGAGCTGATTTCCTCAAGATCAAGTTTTTTCAGGAGCGAAAGCACTCCTTCCGCCCCTATTCCGGCCTCGAATTCCTTGTCGTAGGCGGAACAAAGCCTCTGCTCGCGTTCCAGGATGATCGAGCCCGTTTCGAAGGGAGAATCCCCCTCCTCGATGACGATATAACAAGGGTCCTCTATTGTGATGGTTTCAGGCTGGACCGCGAACCTCCCAGGATATTTCTGGTAAAAAAGCTGGTACTCGCTGGAAGATATGACGTCACCTTTCGAGAAGGGAAGGTGTGAAACGGCCGTCACTACGAAACCTTCCTGGTTACCTGCCATGGCTCTCTCCACGGCGGGCTCCGGTCCCTCTTTTCTCAGGGAGTCCAGCTCGGACCTGGAAAGTATATGGCCCGTTTCGAGTCTCCCGTCCCCAGAGGCCTCGATTACCCTGAAAGCAGGCTCCACGTGAAAAAGGGAGTCTCCGAAGTTTCTTTTCAGGAGGCCCACCTGCTCGGCGGAAATTACATCTCCTTCGTTTACGGGGACGTCGTCGGCCTGAATGACCCTGAAGGCTTCCTCGGACTTGAACTTGTGGTCGTAATGACGGTGGATTCTTTCCTCGGAAGCGGAGATAAGGTCACCCCGTTTCAGAAGGTCCGTCCTTCGCCCCTCTATGACTACCTTGTGAACTGGCTCGCGCCGCCGTGTCGGGGCAAAATAGACCACTTTTTCGAGATCCTTGGTGGAAGTCCCCAAAAGCAGGCTCAGCCGACCGGGGATACCTCTCAGGTACCATATATGAACCACAGGTGCAGCCAGCTCGATATGGCCCATACGCTCGCGTCTGACTCGGCTGTCGGCTATCTCCACGCCGCAACGGTCGCAGACGACACCTTTGAACTTGGGGCCGCTGCGCTTGTATTTTCCACAGGCACACTCATAACTTTTTGTCGGGCCAAAAATGCGTTCGCAGAAAAGACCGTCTTTTTCAGGTCGTAATGTCCTGTAATTAATCGTTTCGGGTTTTTTTACCTCTCCGCTGGATAGTCCGCGTATCCTTTCCGGGCTCGCCAGCTTCAGCCTTACTCCGGCTATTTCCTTTCTGCCCATTTATTCATCAGCCCCCTCTTTCGGGTCCTGGACATCTTCAAAAAAAACCGATTCGCCCTCGTTATCTTTTTCGATGGCGTCATTTTCGCCGGTGTTTATGAACATATCTTCCATACGGCGGACCGGGCTTTCTTCCGCCCGTTCCCTTTTCCCCCGCCCGGAGCGCGGGAAGTATTCTTCTTCTTCTTCGTAAACGAGTTCTCCCCGGCTTCCGTCATCGTAAGAAATTTCGACGTCGAGCCCAAGGCCCTGCAGTTCTTTGACAAGAACCCGGAAACTCTCGGGGACACCTGGATCAGAAAGGTTCTGTCCCTTGACTATACGCTCGTAGGTCTTGAGCCTGCCTCTTATGTCGTCGGACTTTACTGTCAGCATTTCCTGGAGTATATGGGCCGCTCCATATCCTTCCAGCGCCCATACTTCCATTTCGCCGAACCTCTGTCCCCCGAACTGGGCCTTGCCCCCCAGCGGCTGCTGGGTGATGAGGCTGTAAGGTCCGATTGACCTGGCGTGGATCTTGTCATCCACGAGGTGGATGAGCTTCATCATGTACATCGAACCTACAGTGACAGGGTATTCCATCGGCTCTCCCGTCCGTCCGTCGTAGAGGGTCATACTGCCGTCTTCTGTGAGCCAGGGGAAGCCGTCCTTACGCAAGTCCTCGATCAGTTCGAAAATCTCGCCTTCTTTGGCCCCTTCGAAAACCGGAGTGGAAACGTACCAACCCCTCTTTTCTGCGACAAAACCCATTATCGTCTCCAGGACCTGGCCGAGGTTCATACGGCTAGGGACACCCAGGGGGTTCAAAACCACATCGACGGGAGTGCCGTCCGGCATGTAGGGCATATCCTCCTCCGGAAGGATTCTGGATACAACACCCTTGTTCCCGTGACGCCCCGCCATCTTGTCGCCTACGGTTATTTTCCTGAGCTGGGCCACGTATACCTTTATCACTTCGTTAACCCCAGGGCTCAATTCATCGCCGTTTTCAAGCCTGCTCAGCCGTTTCACGGCAACTACCTTGCCGCCTTCGCCATGAGGGATTCGCAAGGAAGTGTCTCTGACCTCTCTGGCTTTTTCACCGAAAATGGCCCTTAGCAGTTTTTCTTCGGGGGTCTGGTCTGTCTCTCCCTTGGGAGTGACCTTCCCTACCAGGATATCCCCGGTCGTGACTTCCGCGCCTACGCGGACGACGCCCGTTTCATCGAGATTTTTGAGGGCATCCTCTCCGACGTTCGGGATATCCCTGGTGATTTCCTCGGGCCCCAGCTTGGTGTCACGTGCCTCGGTTTCATATTCTTCTATGTGTATGGATGTGAACATGTCGTCTTTTACGAGTCTTTCACTAACCAATATCGCGTCTTCGTAGTTGTAGCCTTCCCAGGAGACGAAAGCAACCCGGATGTTTCTGCCCAGCGCCAGCTCCCCGCTCTCGACGGACTGGCCGTCGGCAAGGATGTCGCCCGCGGCGACCATCTCTCCCACTTTTACGATCGGTTTCTGGTGTATGACCGTTCCCTGATTTGATCGCCTGAATTTAACGAGGTGATACTCGTCGGGTTCTCCACCGTCCGCAGGCTGTATTATGATTTTCCCAGAGTCGACATAGGTAATTGTCCCCGCACGTCTTGCCGTAACACAGGAACCGGAATCCTTTGCGATCTTGGCCTCTATGCCCGTTCCGATCCGCGGTGCCTCGGGTTGGATCAGTGGGACGGCCTGGCGTTGCATGTTGGACCCCATAAGTGCTCGGTTAGCGTCGTCGTGTTCGAGGAAGGGGATCAGCGCTGTGGAGGCCGAAACAATCTGCTTCGGAGACACATCCAGATACTGGACCTCCTCCGGCCTTACTTCTACGATATCGTCCCTGTACCTTACGTGCACTTCCTCTTCGGCGATCGAACCGTCCGGGGTGAGGGGTGTATTCGCCCTGCCCACGTAGAATTCGTCTTCCTCGTCAGCGGAAAGGTACTCCACCTTGTTGGTTACGATGCCGTTTTCCACCTTTCTTTTCGGAGACTGCAGGAAGCCGTATTCGTTAATCCTGGAATACACCGCGAGGGACGTCACGAGACCAATGTTGGGCCCTTCAGGTGTTTCTATGGGACAAACCCTTCCGTAGTGGGTGTAATGTACGTCTCTTGCTTCGAAACCAGCTCTTTCACGGCTCAACCCGCCGGGCCCGAGGGCCGAAAGGCGCCTCCGGTGCGTCAATTCCGCCAACGGGTTGGTCTGGTCCATGAACTGTGAAAGCTGGCCTGAACCAAAAAACTCCCTGAGTGACGCCGAGATGGGGCGCACGTTAATGAGGTCCCTAGCGGTCGCTTCGTTAAGGTCGGGGATAGTGGTCATGCGTTCCTTGGCGATACGTTCCATCCTCAAAAGGCCTATCCGTACCTGGTTCTGGAGCAACTCGCCCACAGCCCGCACGCGCCTGTTTCCGAGATGATCTATGTCGTCGACGCGGCCGGTCCCTTTTCTCAGGTTGAGCAATTCCTGGACTATACTGACGATATCCTCGATCGTAAGGAGCCGTGTGGATTCAGGCACGTCCAGTCCAAGTCTGCGATTCAGCTTGTAGCGACCCACCCGTCCGAGATTGTAACGTCTGGAATCGAAGAAGAGCCCGTAGACATACTCTTTGGCGTTTTCCATGCGAGCCGGTTCATTCGGCCTTAGTCGCCTGAATATTTCCAACACCGCATCGTCGCCGGTCCTGGTGTTATCCCTTTCGAGGGTAGCAGCGAAGGCACCATTGACCTTCCAGACCCACACTTTAGTTCGGCCAAGGTTCCACAGAATCTCGAGGTCTTCCTTGGTGATACGCTTGTTGCGGTGGATCAAAATCTGTCCCGACTCATTACTGACGTTCTCGGCTATAAGATGCCCGCGGACCTCGTCTTCCACGAGATCAACCTGTTCCTCGACCCCGTTGAAGAGCTTCAGTATTTCGTCGTTGCTCTTGACGCCAAAGGCCTTCAGGAGCATCGTCACTGGAAGCTTTTTCTTGTTGTCGATATTGACGGAGATTACCTCGCCCGGGGTTAGGTCGAACTCAAGCCATGCCCCCCTGTCGGGGATTACCTTTGCGGCGTACCGTTCCTGGCCTGGTACTCCTTCCTCGGCGCTGAAATAGACTCCAGCCGACCGGGCCAACTGGTTCACCACGACCCTTTCCGTCCCGTTGATGATGAAGGTCCCCCGTTCTGTCATTGTGGGAAAATCTCCAAGGTAGACGTCCTCTTCCTTGATTTCGAGGGTCTTTCTGTTCACCAGGCGAATAGTGGCTCGCACCGGCCGGGACCATGTCATGTCCCTTTTTCTTGCTTCTTCCTGGGTGATCGAGGTCGGCTCCAAAGTGTAATCGACAAATTCCAGGGCGAAAGAACCATCATAACTCTCGATAGGGAAGATCTCATCGAAGAGCTCCTGAATACCTACACTTTCCCTTTCCGCGGCATCTTTCAGCTCTCCAGACTCATCGAGCTGAAAGAACCATCGGAAGGAATCCCGCTGAACCGCGACAAGGTCCGGAAGTTCAACCAGGTCGCGGGCGCGACCAAAAGTCAGTCGCTTACGTTTGCTGCTAACTGAAACAAATTCGGCCATGGGAGAAACACAACCTCCCTGCATTGGGGGATTAGAATCTTTGCGTGACAAACCAATAGGATAACGAAAGGGTCATACCATGTCAAGGGACACGGCATGACCCCTTATCTCTCTTTTTTGGTAAGGGACAGGCGCCTCCTTTATCGGTTGCACACCCCGTTCATTACGGGTTTTCGGATAAACCTGGTGGGGAAGGGGGGATTCGAACCCCCACATCCTTACGGACACTGGCTCCTGAGGCCAGCGCGTCTACCATTCCGCCACTTCCCCTTTCCAACGGCGATGATTGTAACAACGGCCACACGTTTTGGCAAGTCCTTATCCTCCGGCAGCACGCTTTATCCTGTCCCGTAGAGCATATCCTATTCCTTCGGCTGGTGGCAGTTCCACTACGATAAGGTCAACTTCCTTTTCCATCTCACGAAGTGCAGCGAAAAAACCTCTTCCAAAATGAGCGGGTGAATCGAAGCGTATCACCCGCAGCGCCGAAAAGGGGGGAACGTTCATTCCAATGTAGCCGATACGCCCTTTTTCAAAAAAGGAAGGTTTCCTCGCCTCCGGGTCGTAGAGCACCAAGGGTACCTGCGGAGCATAGTGCCTGTGCCGCAACCCCGGAGACGATTTCGACAGGTCTCCTTCCGTCTCAAAGACGATTTTTTCGGCGAATTTGCCAAGCTCCTCGAGGGTACAGCCACCGGGCCTGAAAATGCGCAGGCTCTCTTTTTCGATAGCGCAGACGGTGGACTCCATGCCCACCTCCGTCGGACCCGCGTCGAGAATGAGCGGTATTTTGCCGGCAAGATCGTCGTAAACTGTCTGTGCCGTCGTCGGACTGGGTCTTCCGCTTTTGTTCGCGCTTGGGGCCGCCAGGGGCAGTCCGGCCCGTTCTATGAGTCCCAGGGCCACTGGATGATCGGGCATTCTCACGGCTAAAGTTTCCAAACCGGCCGTCACCTCTTTGGGAACTCCAGACTTTGCCGGCAACACCAGGGTCAAAGGCCCGGGCCAGAACCTTTCCATCAAAGCTTCGGCGCGGTCTTCGACAATTGCTACATCCCTAGCCTGTTCCCTCGAAGAAACGTGTACTATCAGGGGGTTATCTGCAGGCCTGCCCTTGGCATCAAAGATCTTCAAAACAGCACCGGCATCGAGAGCATTCGCCCCAAGCCCGTATACCGTCTCGGTAGGGAAGGCGACAAGTCCACCTTCTTTGAGTATTCCTGCGGCATAATCCAGTACCCTTTCATCGGGATTCCATTTATCGACAGGCAGTATCTCCGTGTTCAAGGCGTATTCTCACCATCCCTGAAGGTCTCGTTGAATTCCTTGCGGAACATTTCGAAGGTCCCCTCGACTATAGCACTTCTTACGCGTTCCATTAACTTCTGGAGGAAATGAAGATTGTGCCAGGTGCACAGCCGCGAAGCCAATATTTCCCTCGACCGGTACAGATGACGTATATAGGCTCTCGTCACTGTCCTGCAGGCGTAGCAGGTACAACCCTGTTCGATGGGGCCAAAGTCCCTTTCGAATACGCTGTTTTTGATATTAAGCCTTCCTCTCGAGGTAAAGACCGTACCGTTTCGACCAAGCCTGGTAGGAAGGACGCAGTCAAACATGTCCACGCCCCTGGCAACACCTTCAATGAGGTTGGGCGGATATCCAACTCCCATAAGGTAGCGCGGTTTTAGCGCCGGCAGGACCGGGGCAAGTTCGTCCAGCATTTCGTACATGATTTCGTGAGGCTCGCCCACTGAGAGACCCCCGATGCCGTATCCAGGAAAATCCGCTTCCGAAAGGGCCTCGGCACAATGGCGCCTCTGGGAAGGGAAAATCGATCCCTGGACTATTCCGAAAAGCAGCTGGCCTTCCCGCGAATGGGCTTTTTTGCAACGGGCAGCCCATTCTATGGTCCTTTTAACGGCTCCGGCGGATCTTTTTTCATCGCAGGGGTAGGGGACACATTCGTCGAGACACATTGCGATGTCGCTTCCCAGCTTCTCTTGTATACTGACGGCCAGTTCAGGCGTAAGAAAATGCCTTCTGCCGTCCAGATGTGACTGGAAGACCACACCTTCATCGTTCACTTCCCTCAGGTCCGACAGGGAAAAAACCTGGAATCCGCCGCTGTCGGTCAGTATTGGTCGATCCCAGCCCATGAATTTGTGCAGGCCACCCGCTTCGTTTATCACATCCTGCCCGGGCCGCAGGTAGAGATGATACGTATTCGAAAGGATGATCTGCGAGCCGATCGCTTTGAGCTCGAAAGGGGCCATGGCCTTTACCGTGGCCTGTGTCCCCACGGGCATGAACACAGGTGTCTTCACGAAACCATGTCGCGTCTCGAGTATACCAGCTCGCGCACCTGTTTTCTGACAGGAAGCTTCTATCCTGAAACAACCCAAGCCATTCACACTCCCCATCCGAAAAGCCTCGTGGCGTTTCTTTCAACGACAGCCACCAGTTCGTCAAGAGCAACGCCCCGCGAACGCGCGATTTCTTCATAAACAAAACGGACATTCGCAGGTTCATTCGTTTTTCCTCTTACCGGCTGGGGCGCAAGAAAGGGCGCGTCGGTCTCGCAAAGTATTACCTCCTCTGGAAGAAGCGCCGCCGTTTTTCTCAAGTTTCCGGCATTTGGAAAGGTAACAAGCCCCGAAAAAGAAATGTAGAATCCGAGTTCCATCGCCTTTCGGGCGTACTCCACTGTTGCGGAAAAACAGTGGATCACTCCGCCGCAGTCCGAAGCCCTTTCTTCCTCAAGTATCTGTAAGGCGTCGTCGTAGGCATCCCTTATGTGGACAACCAGAGGCTTTCCCAAATCCCTGGCCAGGTCGATATGTTCCCTGAAAAGGGCCCGTTGGACCTCTCGGGGTGAATGATCATAATAATAGTCAAGGCCCGTTTCACCAATGGCCGCCACTGCGGGAAGACCGGCGAATTCCCTGATTTCAGAGGGAAGACCGCCTGGACAGCTTTTCGCGTCATGAGGATGTATTCCTACTGCTGCCGAGAGTCCATCCCTACCGTAACGTTCGACGAGGTCTAACACGCCTTGTGAGCTTTTTCCGTCGGAAGCTACTACCAACATGCGAGAAAGCCCGCAGTCGCGGGCTCTCGCTATGACTCCAGGAACATCCTCTACAAGAGGATGCATCGCCAAGTGGCAATGTGTGTCGATATATCCTGCGAAATTCATGAGGTTATTTCCCTTACGATCTTTCCGTCATCTAACCCGCGCACCCAGCGGGATGTCCCTGTCCACCGTCAAAAGCGCCAGTCCCTCGCCATCGGGTGTCTCCGCGGCAAGCAGCATTCCCTTGCTTTGCACGCCGCGTATGGTCGCAGGTTTCAGGTTGCAAATCACGATTATCCTCATCCCCTCAAGGTCCTCCGGGGTATAGGCTTCCCGGATCCCGGAAACTATGGTTCGGCGTTCATATCCGAGGTCCAGATGAATCTTGTAGAGCTTGTCTGCTTTGGGAACTGCTTCCACAGAGGTGATTTTGGCTACCCTCAGCTCTATCTTCCTGAAATCATCGATGGTTATCTCCTCTTCATGTTCACCCGGATCAGGCTGCAGCCCTTTTCTGGCGTCGCGCTGCGCCTTTTCGGCCTCCCACTCTTTCAGGTCGATCCTGGGAAAGAGGACTTCCTTTTCTCCCGTGGGGGACCCGGGGGCACGGTCGCCCCAAGTGTATTCATCAAACAGTCTTTTCGACGGGTCGCCTTCGATCCCGAGCTGGCCCCAGATGCGAAGGGCGGTCTCGGGCATCACGGGCGCCACCAAAAGCGCGGAAAGGCGCAGTACCTCCTGAAGCGTGTAAAGCACCGTACCCAAACGCTCTATGTTCTGCTCGCGTCCAAGTTTCCAAGGCATGGTCTCGTCAATGTACTTGTTCCCCCTACGGATAAGCGTCCAGGCGGATTTAAGGGCTTCGTCGAAAGCGTATACGTCCATGGACTTCTTGTATTCTTCAAGGGTTTTTTCGGCCAGCTCCCTGATACTTTTGTCGTGGTCCTGAAGCTCACCGGGTTCGGGGGTCCGCCCCTCGGTAAAGTTTTTTACCATCTGCAAAGTCCTGTTGAGCAAGTTGCCCAGGTCGTTGGCAAGATCCGAATTGATCCGCTGCACCAGGGCCGCTTCAGAGAAATCCCCATCGGCACCAAAGGGGATCTCCCGCAAAAGGAAATAGCGGAAGGCGTCTACGCCGTAAAGATCAGCCATTTCGAAGGGGTCTACCACGTTCCCCTTGGACTTGGACATCTTGTCGCCTTCTACGGTCCACCAGCCGTGTGAAAAAACCCTCTTCGGCGGATTTACTCCAAGGGCAAGCAACATGGCGGGCCATACTATGCAGTGAAAACGTATGATGTCCTTGGCCATGATATGATTAACGGAGGGCCAGAATTTTCCCACTTTCGCATCGTCGTCGGGGAAGCCGCAGGCCGTAAGATAGTTGATAAGGGCGTCGAACCACACGTAGATTACATGTTTTTCGTCGCCCGGAACCGGTACGCCCCATTTGACGGTTGTCCTGGATATGGACTGGTCCCTGAGGCCGCTTCTGATAAAGCTGAGCACCTCGTTGTAGCGCGTTTTCGGCATTATGGCATCGGGGTTTTTCTCGTAATAATCAAGAAGGGGCTTCTGGTATCTGGACATCCTGAAAAAATAACTTTCCTCGGTCATTTTTTCCAGTGGTCTGCCACAATCCGGACATTTCATTCCCTCGGCCGCCTGGCTTTCGGTGAAGTAGGTCTCGCAGGGAACGCAATACCATCCTTCATAAGAACCCAGATAGATGTCGCCCCTTTCCAGAAGGCGACTGAAAATCCACTGGACCACCCTTATGTGACGCTCTTCTGTGGTCCTTATGAAATCCGTGTTAGTAATAAAGAGGCGTTCCCAGAGTTTTTTGAAGTTGACCACCACTGAGTCTACCAGCTTTTGGGGGGAAAGACCCCTCGAAGAAGCCGCCTGCTGGATCTTCTGACCATGCTCGTCTGTCCCCGTAGCAAACATGACATCGTACCCGCACATGCGCTTGTACCTTGCCATGGCGTCGGCGGCGATCGTGGTGTAGGCGTGTCCTATGTGGGGTACATCGTTCACGTAATAAATCGGGGTTGTGATATAAAAGGCCCTGTTTTCAGCCATTTTTTTCTCCCTCCTCGGGCCCGTCGGGCCTCAGCAACCATTTTTTTATGGTATTTTTCGGTATACCATACCTTTCATTGACGACCTTGACAACCTCTAACATCGGAAAGCCTCTTTCACGAAGATCTCCTGCGGCTTCCATCCATTCGTCATCGCCTTTTGCGACAGGACTTTCCGGAGCCGGTGCTATGACGATCACGAATTCCCCCTTGCGAGGCCTGCGAGACACTTCATCTGATAATTCAGACAGACTCCCACGGAGCGTTTCCTGATGCAGTTTCGTCAGCTCCCTGGCCACCATGGCCTCGCGCTCCCCCAAAAGGGTGGCAAGGTCCTCGAGGTCCCGTTCAATCCGGTGAACCGAAGCATAAAGAACCAGGGCACCGGGCGCTTCCTTCAGTAATTCAAGCGCCCTGCGGCGTTCCCGTCCTTTTTTTGGCAGAAAACCAAAAAAGCTGAATTTTTCAATGCAAAACCCGGAAAGGACTAAAGCCGGCACGAAGGCCGTCGGTCCGGGAAGGACATCAACGGGTATACCCCTATCGATGCAGGCTTTCAGAAGGATCGTTCCCGGGTCCGAGACGGCGGGAGTACCCGCGTCGGAAACCAGAGCCACCAAAACTCCCTCTTCCAGACGGGCCACAAGCTCCTCCGTCCGCTTGCGTTCATTGTGTTCGTGATAAGACAGAAGCGTTTTTTTCACCTTGTAATGATTAAGAAGGTTAAGAGTTCTCCTGGTGTCTTCACAGGCTATGACATCGGCTTCCCTCAGAACCTTCAGGGCTCTGAGAGTTATGTCTTCCAGGTTCCCTATCGGCGTCGGCACTATCACCAGCGGCAAAGGGAATCACCGATCCTGTAGGCCTTTAAAAGTTCTTCCGTGAAATCACCCTTTTCATCTTCCACGAAAAGGGGAGGTTCCACAACCATCCCAGTCCCGCCCGCTTTTACAGCCTTTAGTAAAAACACCGATGCATCACGCCCCGGTTTTGGGTAAACAGGCCTTATCTGTTTAGGCTGCAGCCCCGTTTCCATCAACACGGCGCAGGTTTCCGCCAGACGGGAGGCCCTCATGACCATATAGAAACGCCCCTTGTTAACCAAAACGTATTTGGCGGCCTGCGCGACATCCATCAAAGTGCAGTAGAGCCCCTGTCGGGCGACGGCTTCACTCGGGTCTGAACTCACACGGTTTTTCCCTCTTTCCCCGTAGGGCGGGTTCATGACTGCCACGTCGAAAGATTGAGGCGGATATATTTTTTTTATGGCCCTGAGATCCCCGGCCTTGAATCTGAGCATGTCCTGAAAACCGTTTTCTTCGACATTCTTCCTGGCCAGTTCCACAAGGTCCTCCTGCATTTCAAGACCCTCTATGACGCCGGCTTCCGGGTACCTTTTTGCCAACAAAAGGCTTATCGCACCATGAGCGGAGCCCATTTCGAGAACTTTTTCGGATCTTTTTATATTCACGTATGCGGCTAGAAGGACCGTATCGACACTGACCCTCGGTCCTCTCTCGGGCTGGTAAAGCATCAGCTCTCCATAAAGAAGGGCATCCCTTGTGGTCTTCATCAGTCCCAATCCTCCAGTTTGACGCTCACGAGCTGCGAAAGGCCCGGTTCAGAAAGGGTCACACCGTACATGACGTCAGCCCTCTCCATGGTTACCCTTCTGTGAGTCATGCATACCAGCTGCATCCTGCTCGAATATTCCCTGGCCAGATCGGAGAACCTCCTCAGGTTTACCTCGTCCAGGGCGGCGTCTACCTCGTCCAGGATTCCAAGCGGGACCTGGGCCACTTCCATGGAGGCGAAAAGGAGGGATATGGCGGCAAGGGACTGCTCTCCCCCCGAAAGCTGCCCAAGGTGCTGGGGGCGTTTGCCCGGTGGTCTCGCCATTACCTCCACCCCGGCGTTCCACGGATCCTCTCCATCGGAAAGCCTCAGTTCGGCTTCCCCGCCGCCGAAAAGCCTTTGGAACAACGAGGAAAAACTCTTTTCGATCCGCTTGAGAGATTCGGAAAACAACTTTCCCGCCTGCTCATCTGTTTCAAGGATAAAACGTTTCAGGTCCTTCATGGCGCATCCTACATCCTCGAGCTGGCGCGAGAGAAATTCCAGCCTCTCCTTCAGTGATTTGTCCTCGGAGAGCACTCCCATATCCACTTCGCCCAACGCCCTGAGTTCCGCCTCGAGTTCCCTGACACACCTTTTTACGGAGTCAAGCTTCGTCACGTCCACTGACTCTGGGCCCATATACGGGTACCGTTCTTCCCACATCTCCAGCGTTTCCGAGAGCTCCGCCTCTGCGGAGGCTTTTTTCTGCCTGGCAAGAGAAAGAAGCCCCTTGACCGATCGCAGCCGTTCTGAAGCCTTGTCCTGCCTTTTACGGGCCATTTCGAGCGAGGCATTAACCTTCTTTATTGAATTTTTGAGTCCCGCTCTTTTTTCCGAAAGCCCCCATTCGGTGCGTTTCATCTCGAAATACTCGACGCCCAGTTCACCAAGCTTTTGAAGCGCCGTGTCTATCCTGTCGTCAGTATCGGAAATGTTTTTGGCCGTAGACTGCGATTCCCGCCTCAGCCTCTCACATTCGTCTCGGACCCGGCTTTCAATGTCCCTGGCGCTTCTTGAGCGTTCTCGCGCCAATTCTAGCCGCGAGTTGACCTGTTCTTTCCTCATATCTTTTGAATCAACATCAGGCACTTTAAGCTCTTCCAGGGATTTCCCGATTTGCCTGATCTCTGCTACCCTCTCGAAAAACGCTTTTCCGCCGGCTTCCAGTTCCCGGGATGCTTTTTCAATCTCACCTTTAAGACGCTCCGATTCACGATCCGCCCTTGCCAGGGTTTTTTCAAGTTCACCGACTTTTCGCACAATCTGTTCAAGTTCTTTTTCGAGCTCTTCGAGCTTTTGGGCCGCCCGGCGCTCGGCTTCCCCGAGAGAAATCTCCTGCTCAATTGCCCTCTCACGCATGTCGCGGGCTTTTTCAAGATCGGTTTTAAGCCTTGAAATTTCATTGCCAAGGGCCAGTGCTCCCGGTTCGGACCTTTTTGCCCCTCCTGTTACCGTACCGGAAGGGTTTATCACCTCTCCTTCGAGGGTGACAACCGGAAACCGGGCTTTCGAGCGAGCCACATCTTTTGCCTTTTCGTAGTTTCCCACGACAAGCAGGTCCCCGAGAATATGAAGCAGTGCAGGTTCCCATTTTTTTTCAAAAGAAAGCATCTCCGCGGCCCATCCCAGGATACCCTCCGATGTCAACGGCAGTTTTCCGGCCGGATGTCTCGGACTTGCCCTTTCCAATGTAAGAAAGGTGCTTCTGCCCGCTCCCGCTTCTTTCAGGTGTTCGATGCAAATACCTGCCGCCTCGTAATCCTCTACGAGAACCCAGAACTGGCGTCCGCCCAGAAAAGCTTCGATTGCTCGCGAAAGGTTGTCCGGGCAGTTTATCGCGTCCACCACGGGGCAAAGTTCTACCTTGAGCCTGCCCAGGCGTTTAGCTGCCAAAAGGTGCCTCAAAGGTGGGGGATAGGTGCGACTTTGCAGCTTGTCCTGCAGTTCCTCCACGTCAGCTTCCATTTTGACGATATCCCGTCTTAAGGCCTGCAGCTTCCAGGCGTTTTCCCGGCAGGCCGCGTAAGCATCGCCATGGACTCGGGAAGCATCAGAAAGCCGGCTTTCCATTCGATCCTTTTCCCTGATCGTCTTTTTGAGTTCCGCCCTGACCATGGCGGCGGTCCTGTCGTTTTCTCCGAGGATCTCCCTCATTTCACGAAAATAGGATCCGCTTTTGAACAGTCGTGCCTTGATTTTCCCAAGCTCGGCTTCTGCACGGGACTTTCGATCTTCGAGATCGCGCGCTTTGGCCAAAATGCGGCTGGCTTCGAGCCTCAAAGCCTCTTGCCTGTCATCAAGCCGCTTTTTTTCCTTTATGATTTCTTCTTCAGCCCTGAGCGCCTCCTCTACCGTACGAATAGCGTCTTCCAGCTCTTTTTCCCGCTTTCGGAGTATCTCGTCGCGTTCCTTTTGGTCTGATTCAAGACGCAGCCGTTGCGATCGGCCTTCCCGCACCGAGGCAGCCAGGGTGAACATCTCTTTTTGAAAGGCCCCGAGCTTTTTCCCCGCAATGTCGATATTTTCTTCCAGCTCCAGGAGACGGCTTTCCAGTTCGGGAACGGTTTTTTCGATGGATTCGGTTTTCCTTGTCCAGCCTGACTCCCAGAACCGGCAGTTTAAATGCTCTCCCTGAAGTCGGTCGATCTCCCCTTGCGCCGCTTTTATAATCCCTTCGGCCCTGGTCCGTTTGATCCAGTACAGCCGTCGATATTCCTTTTCGAGGCGTTCTGAAATTTCCTTGGCCTTTTGGGCCTGAACCACCAGTGGAGCTATGGTCCCTCGTCTGTTTTCGAGCTCCGCTTTCAATGTCTTGAGACGAACCATCTCCCCGGAAGCGTCTTCCAGCCTTCGGGCCGCGTCCTCCCTGCGCTTCCTGTACAGGTCTATTCCGAAAAGGGTTTCCAGGTGAGCCCTTCGTTGTGCGGGGCGCTGCTGGATCACCTCGGCAATCTCGCCCTGACCGATAAAGGCGAAACGGTCACCTTCCAGCTTCCAGCGTCTTTTGACATCTTCCAGGTCCTGAAGCCTGACCCTTTCGCCATCGACAAAAAGATGGCTCCCTTCGTCCTGAACCCATCTTCTTCTGATGGAACATACTGCGCCGGCCGAACGTAACTGGATCAAAACCTCCGCCGACGATGAAGGCGGCAGGCTTGGGCTTCCGTGAAAGAGAAGGTCATTTTGCCTCAAAATACGCAGGCGGCTGGGGTTCGTCTCCCCGAGTGCCCAGCGCAGTGCGTCCAGTATGTTGCTTTTGCCGCTTCCGTTCGGCCCGACTATTGCGGTAATGCCGGGCGGAAGAAGCAGCTCGTGGGTGCCTCCGAAACTCTTGAAGCCTTTAAGCAGGATCCGTCCTATGTACAACGCACCCTGCCTCCCTCTCTTCCAGAAGGTCTATCCGGTGTCGGACCTGTTCGAGTGTGCCTTGGGCCTCTATGCGGTACTTGTTCCAGGGGAATTCGGGCATATCCCTCAAAAAGAGCCTTACTCCCATCTCTTCTTCCCATTGGCCTAGAAGGCTGTCAGCAATAAATCTCGAGATGGCAGGATGAGTTTCAAGAAGTATCGCCTCGGGCCTGCTCGAAAGGGCTACCTTCCGCACGAAGCGCTTGATGGCCACGGCCAGGCTCTCTTCCCGGGAAACTACGCCCGTGCCTCCGCAGAAGGGGCAACCCCTGGTAAAGGTAGACCTGATATCCATCCTGGCCCTTTTCCTGGTAAGCTCCACGAGCCCCAGACGGGTCAGCCCGAAGACCCTGGCCTTGCAACGATCGTCCCTGAATACCTCCTGAAGACGTTCCAGAAGAACTTTCTGATCCTGTGCGTTCTCCATATCTATAAAATCTATAACGACTATCCCGCCGATGGCTCGAAGCCGCAGTTGTCTCGCTATTTCAACGGCCGACTCCAGGTTCGTGGCAAGCACTGTATCTCTCAGGTCCACCTTGCCGGTAAATTTACCGGTATTTACGTCTATGACAGTCAAGGCCTCAGCATGGTCTATAACGAGGTAAGCCCCCGATTCAAGCCACACCTTTCTTTCCAGGGCTGTTTCGAGCTCCTGCTCCAGCCCGTACAACTCGAAAAGGGGGATGCTCCCATGGTGCAGCGTTACTTCGGGTTTCTCACCCATCCTGCAGAACCGTTCAACAAAGGATTTGGCCTGTAGATATTCTTCCTTTCCGTCGGTGACGATCTCCGAAACTGTTTCGTCCATCTCATCACGAAGGATCCTGCCCAAAAGCCCCATATCCTGGTACAACAGGCACGGGGCCTGCTGTACTTTTGCTTCGTGGGAAATCTCTTCCCAAAGCCTCAAAAGATCTTCCAGGTCCTCGAGCAACAGGTCCGCATCAAGTCCTTCCGCCGCGGTCCGGACTATCAGCCCCATTCCTTCAGGTCGTATCTTTTTCGCGATGTCCCTGAGACGATCTCTTTTCTCATCGTCCAGTTTGCGTGATACTCCAATTTCCTTCCCTCCGGGGACAAGCACCAGGTACCGGCCGGGAAGGGACAGCCTGGGCGTCACTCTCGCTCCCTTGCCTTTTCTTGCCGTCTTGGAAACCTGGACGATAATTTCCTGGTTTTGGCGAATTTCCATGCCGCGCGCGTCGGCAAGATACAAAAAGGCGTTACGTCCTTCTCCAAGGTCCACGAAGGCCGCATTCATGCCGGGCAGTACGCTGTCGACCCTCGCCTTGTAAATATCCCCCGCCCGCTGCCTTTCCCACATTCGCTCTACGAAAATTTCTGCGAGCTTGCCGCCTTCGACGACGGCTACACGGATCTCCTCCGGGTCCAGGCAATTAGCGATTATTTTCCTGTCCAGGATTATCTTTTCTATGACCCATCACCTGCCTTCAGGGCGGGAACGATTCTGTTTCCATCCCAGACACCGACGGCGGTGCGTACGATGAAAAGATCCTGCCATCCCGAAACCAGGCCTTCTGCCTTCATAGAGGAAACGAGGGTCCCCGGGCCCGCCTGGTTGGCGTCGCCTATGCCGATATCTATATAAGAATCCTCGACTTCGGCCCAAAGAGTAGTGGGCACCGGTTTCCATCCCTCCGACAGGAGGGAGCGAAAACGGACACAAAGATCGCTTTCTTTGGGGTAGACCCTGTATCCTCCATCCTTGCAGAGCCTGCTGAGGCTCGGACCTTCCTCGATGATCCGAATAAAAAGAAATTTCAGACCATCGTGAGCAAAAGAGTCAAGACGGGTCACATCGGGCAATTCTTTTTCGTCGAGCCAGATTTCGGCAGGTTCAGCCAGGCCTGCAACACCCATGGGAAGCGGCGGACCAAGGCTTATCTTGTCCTTTGGGACCAAAGATTCGCTCCGCGATATCAGGTAGCCGCTCCTTCTGAACGTTCTGCACAAAAGAGGCGGCATCTCGACGTGGGGTACAAAACAAAGGCGACCGCGTTTTTCATAGAGGAACCTGCAACGCATCACCCTTCATGCCTCCCGGAAAGTTGGCACCCCTTGCCCTGCCAGCCGCAATGGCTGCAGGCACCCCGCCTGCAATCCGCCGTAGGGGCTTCTTTTCTTGCAAGATTCCATTCCCCAAGGAGAAATTCTCTCGAAATACCTACGTCTATATGATCCCATGGCAATCTTTGATCGAAAGGTCGAAACCGGTTGACCCAGCTTTCCGGGTTCAGCCCGCATTCCTCGAAGGCCTTTTCCCATAAGGTGATGTCGAAACATTCGGACCAGCCGTCGAATCGTGCACCTTTTTTCCAGGCACTTTCGATGGCCCCTGAAACTCGCCTGTCGCCCAAAGCCAGGGCTGCTTCCAGGAAAGACTGATTCGGCTCGTGATAATTCAGATGTATTCCACTGCCCCTTGCTTCTTTTTTGAGGGCCGAGCCCTTGCGGTAGAGGTCTTCCCGCTTGTCCTGAGGCTCCCACTGGAAGGGGGTGTGAGGCTTGGGTACGAATCCTGCGACAGAAAGAGAGACCTTTGCCTTCTTTCCCTCTTTTTTTGCGATTTTTTTTGCCAGGCGTGCCGTTTCAAGGATTCCTTCAAGGTCCCTTTCTTGTTCCGTAGGCAGGCCCATCATGAAGTAAAGCTTTATCCTGTCCCAACCTTGGCGGAAAACCTCTTCGAAGGTCCTTTCGATATCTTCATCGGTAACTCCCTTGTTTATAACATTCCGCAACCTTTGCGTCCCGGCCTCAGGGGCGAAAGTCAGCCCGCCGCGTCCCATCGACCTGAGCCGCTTCGCGAGGCCTACGGAAAAGCCGTCCATTCTCAGGCTCGGGAGGCTGAGATTGACCCTGTGCCTTTCGAGGAACGGCCCCAGGCTGTCTATTACCTCCTCAAGCCCCGAGTAATCGCATGACGCGAGTGATATCAGCCCGAGTTCTTCCCAACCCGTGTTTTTTATGATTTTTTCGGCCGCTGCCGCAATCGTCCCAGGAGATCGTTCTCTCAATGGTCTGTAGGTCATACCCGCCTGGCAGAACCTGCAGCCGCGCGTGCAGCCTCTGAATATCTCAACCGCCGCGCGATCATGAACGATACCCGAAGCGGGGACTATCATGGATTCGGGCACATGGGCAGAGTCAAGGTCAAGGACAGTCCGTTTGCGGTAACATCGGTTCGAAAGTGATTTGTCTTTTTCCATGGAAGGTACGTAGAAACCTTCCCGTTTGGAAAGTTCTTCCAAAACCTTTTCCCTGGCGTTTTTGAAGGATTCCGCGACTTCGAGTAGTTCCGGGAGGAGGATCTCGCCATCGCCAAGACAGAAAACATCTATAAAGGGGGCCAGTGGTTCGGGCGCTAGCGCCCCTGGGCCTCCCGCCGTTATCAAAGGCATGTCTTTACCACGGTCTGAACTTCGCAGGGGTATCCCGCCCAAATCCAGCATGGTTAGGATGTTAGTGGAGGTCAACTCGTACTGCAATGTGAAACCTACGACGTCGAAATCCTTCAAGGGCCTGCCCGAATCGAGGCCGCACAAAAACTTTCCGGCGTTTCTCAACTCCGCTTCCATGTCCGGCCAAGGGCAGTAACTTCTGTCGACTTCGATTTCAGGGCTTTGTTCGGCGATGGAATAGAGGATCTGAAACCCCAGGTAGCTCATACCCACCTCATAAGCGTCGGGGAAGCCCAGACACAGCGCTGTCTTCTTTTGTCCGTATGTTTGGCGAACAAGTTTGTAATCGCAGCCTATATATCTAAAAGGTTTTTTGACCCTGCCAAGAAGCGGCCGCATAGGGTCCATGCGTTCAGGAAACTCCATAAATCGACCTCCTGCAGTTTTTTCCTAGCTGTATTGCCTGCGGGTAGAAACAAAGATACTTTGCAGGATCCCAAGGGCCACTGCGAGGGACAAAAGGGCGCTGCCCCCGTAAGAAACAAAAGGAAGCGGCAAGCCTGTAACCGGAGCCAATCCCATGCTCATCGCGATACATTCGACGGTCTGAAACCAGAACCAGCCGGAAACCCCGGCGACAAAGATCCTGGCACGGCTATCCTTGGTCCTTACCCCGATTCCTATAATTCTCCACAATAAAACAGTGAAAAGGCCTATTACGATTACGGCCCCCAAAAACCCGAATTCTTCGGCGAAGACGCTGAAAACGAAGTCCGTGTGCGGTTCAGGCAAAAAATGCAACTTGCTCTGGGTCCCCTTTAGAAATCCCTTTCCGAAAAGGCCACCCGCGCCGACGGCTATCCTGGACTGTATGACGTTATACCCGCCACCCAGAGGATCGAGATAGGGATTTAAGAAAACGAGAAGCCGAAGTTTCTGGTATTCCTTAAGAAGCATCCACCCCATAGGGAGTGCCGCAAGTCCTGCAAGAAAGGTCCCCAGAAGATATTTTTTTGGCGTACCGGCGGCAAAAAGGGCTGCAATCGTTATTACCCCGTAAACAACAGCCGTTCCCAGGTCCGGTTGCAAAAGGACAAGAGCCCCGCTCGCACCCGCCAGGGCAAGGCTCCCCAGAAACCTCCTCACCTTGACAGGAGGATACCGAAAAAGCCACGAAGACAGAAACAGCGCCAGTGCAACCTTCCCAGCTTCAGAAGGCTGAAGGCTTACCGCCCCTATATTGAGGAACCGCCCGACATTGATCCAGCTCTGCGCGCCTCTCGAGACAGTCCCCAAGACAAAGACAAGAAGAAGCACGGCCAAAACTGCGACATACAAAGGGACGGACCATTTGAAAAAACGTTCGTGACCGATACAGAAAACGACCAGAAACGCAAAGCAAGATATGACGCCCCACAGCGCCTGACGATAGACCAGCGTTGCCAGGGCTCCGCCCTTCCCGGAGGTCGCACTATAGATCACAAGCAGGCCTGTGAAAAAAAGGATCACAGCCGACAGCACCAGAATAGGATCGATGTTTTTGAGCCGCGCCAGATCCCTGGAGAGGGAATCTTTAAGGCCCTTCATTTTTTACGGTTTTGGCTCCTTTTCTTTTTGCCCTCCGCGTGAATTTTTTCTTCTTTTCCCGGAGCCCCTTCCTGGCGACGTTTTACCCTGAGGACCGGAATGTTGGCCACTAACGCTACAGAGCTTTTGTCCTTTTCGAGCTCCAGTTCTATGCCCTCTTCCGAAATATCCATGTAATTGCTTATCACCGATATGATGTCACGGCGCAGACACTCCATCATGCCGGCGGAAATATCCGCCCGGTCGTGGATCAGAACTACCTGCAGCCGCTCCTTGGCGTTTTGTTTCGAATTCCCTACCTTGAAAAAGCGTGAGAGAAAGCCCATTGTCATGCTCCCTTCCGATACCTAAAGCCTGAGCATCCTCATGAGGCCCGCGAGAAAACCTCGTCCTTGCTCCCCCTGCGGTAGAGAAAGAGGAACGTCCTTGCCCAGAAGCCTGTCCGTAATGTCTTTGAAGGCCTTCGCAGCGGGCGACTGCAAGCCAAGCGAAAGAGGTTCACCCTTGTTGCTCGAAATGACGACCGAATCGTCTTCAGGCACTACGCCGATTATCTTGACGGCCAGAACCTCGCTGACGTCGTTGACGTCAAGCATATTCCCCTTGTCCACCATCTTCTGTCTGAACCTGTTTACGATGAGGTTGATACTGTTTTTGCCGTCGGCCTCGAGCAATCCGATTATCCTGTCGGCATCACGGACGGACGAAACCTCGGGGGTTGCTACGACCAGAGCTTCGTCGGCACACAGGGCAGCGTTGCGAAATCCCGATTCTATACCGGCAGGGCTGTCTATAAGGACAAAATCGAAGGAACCCCTGAGCGAGTCGCACAAAAAACGCATCTGGTCAGGCGTTACCGCGTCTTTTGTTCTGGTCTGCGCCGCCGGCAAAAGATACAGGTTATCGACACGTTTGTCTCGCACGAGGGCCTGCTGCAGCTTGCACGCGTTTTCCACCACATCGACAAGATTGTAGACTATACGGTTTTCAAGCCCCATCACGACATCGAGGTTTCTAAGGCCTATATCGGCGTCTACCGCTACAACGGAATACCCCTGCTTCGCCAGGCAGGCTGAAAGGTTCGCCGTGACTGTGGTTTTGCCGACTCCCCCCTTGCCCGACGTTACTACGATTATCCTGGTATCCAAATAAGATCCCCCCGTCCAAGAATCTCGTCAACCTGCTTCCTTAAAAGACCAGTTCGTCTACAACTATCTGATCACCTTTGACTACCATCCGTACCGTTTTGCCCCACCAGGGTGCCTTGCTGTCGTGATAACTGATCTTTTCGCCGATTCTCACCTGGTTGGCTATAAAATGGCCGGCAACCACTACCACGGATTCATCCCCGGAACAACCCGCGTGCGCCAGTCCACAAAGGCGCCCAAGGATACATATCGACCCCGTACCGTAGACTTCGGCTCCCTCGTTTACGTTTCCGATGATAATGATATCACCGTCATGCTCTACTTTTTGTCCTGATCTGAGCGATCTCTGCAGTATCAACGCCGGTGAGGGCGGATTTTTTATGAAGCCGGCAGGGCCTTTCTTTTCCAGCGGATCACGTTCAAAGGTCCTCAGTCCCATCCTTTTAAGCATTTCCTGGGATTTTCCGTCGAAAGTGCGCCATTCCCTCACCGTAAGCCTTCTTGGAAGGAGCGCTTTTTTCATAATTTCCAATACCACGGCGCCCGAAAGGGGACGGCCCTGAAAATCCAAGATAATCGTTGCGCCATCTACAAGCTTTCCCGCATCATCCAGCGTCCTGTCCATAAGGGGGACAAGCTCTCCGTCAGGCGGGCCTTCTGGAACGACAAGACGCAAACAGCCCCGTTCTCCCTTTAGTGTGGCCTGGAACTCGTCTGTCATCAAAATCACCTTTCGTCCTCATGCTGATTTGACTCAGCGACGACACAGATAGGCAAGCAACCTGCCTACGACAGGGCCGGCGACACTGCTGCCTTTACCTCCGCCCTCGACAATGGCTATGGCTACATACCTCGGATTTTCCGCGGGGGCGTACCCCACAAACCATGCGTGGTCGTCTCCGTGCGGGTTCTGGGCAGTACCTGTCTTGCCCGAAAGCTCAACGCCGAACCCTCCGGCGGGCCTTCCCGTTCCATCGCGAACCACTTCCCGTAAACCTTTCCTCAAAATCCCGAGATATTTTTCCGACAGGTCAAGGCCGCGGGTTTTTAAAGGTCTCTCCGCAACCAGCCTGGGCCTTACCAGTGTACCTCCATTGGCGATCGCTGCATACAATACAGCCACCTGTACCGGTGTTACAAGTAAATACCCTTGTCCGATAGAATAGTTGACTGTATCGCCTGGATACCAGTTTTCGCGAATGTTTTCCCTTTTCCATTCTTTTCCGGCGATTACACCTGCAACCTCGCCTGGCAGGTCGATGTCGGTTCTTTCACCGATTCCAAACTGGCTACTCCAATAGGTCAAAGCGTCAATTCCGGTTTTTAATCCGGCCTGGAAGAAATATACACCGCAGGATTCTTTCAGGGAATCAATAATATCCACCCTGCCATGCCCGGTCCTTTTCCAGCACCTGAACACCCTGTCGCCGAGGCGAAAGGCTCCGGTGCAGTTGTATGTGGTTCTCTCGGTGATCGCTCCCTCCGCCAGGGCAGCGTAAAGAGTCACAACCTTGAAGGGTGAACCGGGAGGATAAGTTCCGCTTATGACCCTGTTCATCATGGGCCTTTCGGGATCGTTCAAAAGCCTGTTCCACTCACGGGAGGAAACCCCCCAAGCTAGGGGATTTATATCGAAGGTAGGCGAACTGTAAAGGACCTTCACATCCCCGTTTTGAACGTCCATTGCGAAAACGGCACCTTTCCTGCCTGCCATCAGCTCCGCCGCCAGGCTTTGCGCACCAAAATCGACGGTAAGTCTGATCGTCTGACCGGGCACAGGCTCCTTTCTGTCCAGCACACGCACCCTCCGCCCCCTGGCGTCGACTTCTATTGATTCCTCGCCGGGAGAACCTCTCAGAGTTTCCTCGTAAAACTGCTCTACACCTCCCTTGCCTATTACGTCGCCACCCCTGTAGTCTCCATGCGAAAGTGTTTCCAGTTCCTTTTTCGTAACCTCACCGACGTACCCCAAGATGTGGGAAAGCAGCGGCCCGGAGGGATACACCCTCCTGGAAACCGGCAAGGGGAAAAGATAATCCGGAAATTCAGGATCACTGACCATGGTGGCTATCTGGGCCATAGTGAGGTTAGGCAGCACCGTCACGGCATTATAGGGGACATTGTACTGTCTGTCCACAATACTCCCCAGGGTGCTTTCCGTGACAGGAATTCCCAGACTGGAGAGAAAGGAAGCCGTTTCCTCCAAACGTCCTTCTTTCCTCAGATCAAGTGGATACCCCATAAGGTCGAAAGTTTTAACGTTCGTAGCCAGCGGCGTTCCGTTGGCATCAAGGATATCCCCTCTCGCCGCAGGTATCCGTATGAACCGCAACCTGTTTTGCGAGGCCAGCTGGACGTATTTGCCTGCCTGGCCGACCTGGAACCTGTAAAGAGCCAAAACCAGAACAAACATAGAAAGGAACACAACCCAGCGAAAAAGGATAAGCCGCTTTCTTTCCGACATCCCGTTACCGGACATGTCTTTTCTCCCCGTCGGTTGCGAAGGCATAAGCCAGCATCAAAATGACCGGAAAAACCGTTATAAGTTGCACGGCAAAAGCGAAAGCCACTTCTTTAGAGGCTACCCCGAAGAAAAAAACTCTCGAAAGGCTCAGCATCCCGTGGGCGGCGGCCAAAAAGCCCGCAAGCATCCAGTGCGAGCGTCCTGTAAAAGGAACCCTTTTCCAGAGAATGCACATCAGGCCGATTATGCCACCGTATATCGCCGCGTTCAGGCCGAAAAGTCCGGACCAGCGAAAATCCCATAACAGGCCGCCCAAAAAGGCGGTCCAGATCAATGAGATTTCCGCTTCCGCATTTCTAGCACTCCGGAACATCAGGTAAAAGAGGAAGATATCCGGCACATAAGCCCATCCTTCCATCAGCACCTGGAGGACATCCTGCAAGAACCAGAACAAAACCACCTGTATCACCGGGGACCTTCCTTCTTGACGAAGACCTGCAGGTTATAAAGCCGTGAGAATTCCGCTCCCGGAACGACGGAATAGATCCTGTACCCCCCTGAAATTCCTGTCGCCTCGCCTACTTCGCCTATCCGCAATCCAGGCGCCAGGTGTTCGCTTACAAGGGCGGAGGTCAGTTTCATGCCAGGAGTCAAAAGGTTTTCCAAGGGAACGTATAGCAGGCTGATCCTTCCTTCTCCGTCGCCCGCTATAACGCCCAGGTCCCTCGTCTCCTCCACGATTGCCGGGATCATCAACACAGGGGAAGTCAAAAGCTCGACCCAGGAGAAATTTCTGCTCACCTGAAAGACACGTCCGACGAGGAATCCGTCCTGAAGAACTGCCATGCCTTTTTCTATCCCGTCGGCGCTTCCCTTGTCTATTTTGAGTTCTTTCCACCAGTCATCAGGCCTTCTCAGCACTACCCGTGCTCTCAACAATCCTTCTTCACTTGAAGAGACACTCTCGCTGACGGCTGTGTGTAAAGCCTGTTTTAACCTTACGTTTTCCGCCTGCAGTTTATCAATCTCCCTTTGGAGGCGTGTGGTGTCGCCAAACCATGAAACGGCCTTTTCCACACCGATTCTTGCCGCCCTTGCCGGAAGTTCGGGCCACGAAAGCATCGTGCCGGCGGTATCCATTACAAGGTACGCCGCCGGATTTCCGGACAAAAACACCATCAAAAGAAAGCCGACGGCCACCGAGGCCAATCCGTGCAAAGCCGTCGATCCTTCCTTTTTCAACGGTCCGACACCTCCAAAATCACTCTGGATTGCTCAGCGTACGCCGTGACCGACGGAAACCAGAACCTTTTTCATTGAATCTATTTCGTTCAAAAGTTTCCCTAGCCCTTCGGCCACAGAGTGTAAAGGGTTCTCGGCCTTTATGACAGGAGCATTCAGTTCCTCGGCAAGCCGCCTGTCAAGACCTTCCAGAAGCGCTACTCCGCCGGTAAGCACAAGCCCCTGATCCGCTATGTCACGGGCTAGCTCCGGTGGTGTCTGCTCCAGCGTCTCCCTGACCATTTCAACTATCCGCGTCACCGCAGGATTGATGGCTTCCCTCACTTCTTCGCTGGAAATACAGATGGATTTCGGAAGACCGTCAGTCAGGTTTCTCCCCCTTACTTCCAGGATCTTCTCTTTTTCGAGGGGGACCGCCGAACCAATAGCGTTTTTTATCTCCTCCGCGGTGGAGGAACCTACTACAAGGGTATATTTCTGTCTGATCAGGCCGATTATCGCGTCGTCCATTTCATCGCCGGCTCCCCGGAGGGAATTGCTGACCACAACTCCGCCGAGGGACAGCACGGCCACCTCGCTCGTCCCGCCCCCGACATCAAGAATCATGCTGCCCCTGGGTTCATGGATGGGCAAGCCCACACCCAGAGCCGCGGCCACCGGTTCTTCCACCACGTAGGCTTCCCTGGCTCCTCCATCGAGAGTCGCGTCTATGAAAGCCTTGCGCTCCACTTCTGTGACGTATACGGGAGCGCAGACAATAACCCTGGGATGGCTGAAGACACCTATTCCGCCACCGGTGGTCTTTTCAATGACATGCCTGATCAGGGCCCCCGTCATGTCGAAATCGGCTATCACCCCGTTTTGCAGGGGCCTTACGGTCTCCACGCCTTTCGGTGTTTTTCCGTACATCGCCTTGGCCTCGTAGCCGAAGGCGATCACTTCCTTTGAGCTCTTGCGGGAAGCTTTCCTGTAGGCAATGACTGACGGCTCATTGTAGACGACACCCTTTCCTTTGAGGTACACGACTATATTCGCCGTTCCCAGATCTATGCCTATGTCTTTCCCGAAAATTCCCGAAATCGAACCAAACACCATTGGTCACCAACTTTCACAAAGATTCCTCATTATGAAATTTAAACGGCCCTGATTTTCCCGCCGGCTGCTATGTAATGACCTTCGAAGCCGACACCCAGCGTTTGGAGTTTCCGGCACACATGGTCCGTCAGAAGCCGGTCCTCTGCACTCGGTTCCAGACTGCCGTCGGGATGATTGTGCAGGATAGCCAGTCCTCCTGCGTCAATTCTGACAGCTTTTCTGAACAAATATTTCATATCCAGGCTTGCCCCGTCCAGACCACCCCATGAAAGCCGGTCTTCCGTAAGGATACGACCCGTTCTTTCCGTAAAAAGACCTATTATATACTCCCGCTCCTCGTCTTTCAGCATTACGCTCCACCACCGCAGGCGTCCTTGCAGGTTTTCGTCGGGCGGTATTTCGGACCCCTCAGCTCTGACATCCATTTTTTCCGCGTTAAGCCTTTTTGCTATTTCAAAAGCGGCGATCACGGTGGCGGCCTTTGCGGACTTAAGACCCTCAATACGGCAGAGTTCGGCAAAAGAAGCCCTTGCCAGCCTTTCAAGGCTCCCGAACTCAGCAAGAAGGTCGCCCGCAAGTTCAAGGACGCTCCTGTTTCTGTCGCCGGTCCTCAAAAGAATCGCGAGCAATTCCTGCAACGAAAGAGCCCCTGGCCCCAAAGTCGAAAGCCGCTCCCGCGGCCTTTCACGATCAGGAACAACCGCCATTTTCACCTTTGATCACCGGGCCAGAAAGGATTCCCCCTGCGTTCGACCCCGATGGTTGAATCAGGCCCATGACCAGGGTAGACTTTAAGGTCATCAGGTAAAGCTGCAAGTTTTCTGATCGATTCTTCCAACTGTTTCTGGTCGCCGCCGGGGAGGTCCGTTCTCCCCACGCTTCCAGCGAAAAGCGTATCGCCAACCAAAAGTGCCTCCTCCTGACCCTCCCTGATGTGAAAGCACGCGCTTCCTGGTGTGTGTCCCGGAGTATGAATGACGGAGATGTGGAGTTCTCCGGCGTAAAAGCTTTCGCAGTCTTCAAGCTCCTTCTCGGGGGGAGCGCATCTGCAGTTGTCCTGCAGAAAGGCCGAGAGGTTGAGTTCGGGCGACGTCAACATGGAAGCGTCCAGCTTGTGTATCGCGACTCCCCTTGCGGAGTTTTGCCTTAATTCTTCAAGGCCGCAAATGTGATCGGAATGGCCGTGGGTGAGCAGTATCCATTCCAGTTTGATATTCTCCTTTTCGATGATTTCGATAACTTCCCCCGGATCCCCCCCGGGGTCGACGAAGACGCCGTTCCCTCGACTGTCGGTAACAAGATAACCGTTAGTCCATAACATGCCCAGTGGAAACCGGCGGATACGCATCTTTTAATCCCTCCTGCTTTCTATTAAAAGTGTAACGGGCCCGCTATTCGTAAGGTACACGTCCATAAAGGCCTGGAAAAGGCCTTCTTCTGTGCGAATTCCCCTTGACCTTACGTTCTTGATGAAATCTTCATAGCAGGCCTTCGCCTTGTCCGGAGGCGCAGCTTCGACGAAGGAAGGGCGTCTGCCTTTGCTGCAATCTCCATAGAGTGTGAATTGTGAAACCACAAGCATACTCCCCCCGATTTCGTTGAGGGAACGATTCATCTTCCCCGAATCATCTTCGAAAATTCTCAAATTTACAAGTTTCTCGGCCATCCAGTTTATATCCCGCTTTGAGTCGTCCTTGTGAACCCCAAGAAACACGCAAAGCCCCTCTTCGATCTTTCCCGTGGTCTTGCCGTCGACTTTCACTTCGGCACTGCTTACTCTCTGCACCAACGCGCGCAATATTTTCACCCCCGTATAACCTCTATGACCCCTTGTATAGTGTTGAGTCTGGCGATCACCCTGTAAAGGTGTTCCAGGTCTTTCACCTGGAGGTCAACGGACATACGGGCCCTGCTGCCGCCGGCCACAAAGGCTCTGATCTGCAATATAGACCCGTCCATGGCGTTTATTCCCTGTGCCACATCAGCAAAGAGGCCCGGTCTGTCGACGCCTTCGACACGAAGCCGGCAAGCGTAGCGGTCGGAAATCTTGTTCCCCCACTTAACGTCCACCATTCGTTCCGCCGGTGCATTCGCAACGTTCCTGCAACCCTTCCTGTGGACAGTGATCCCACGGCTTTTGGTCACAAATCCTGTTATTTCATCTCCCGGCAGTGGATTGCAACAATTCGCCAGGGCCACCATCACTCCCGGCGCCCCTTCGACAACTATCTCCGTATCGGACTGTTTTTTCTGAATCTCCACCGAGGTCTCCTGGACCTGGACATCTTCTTTCCCGACCGGGAATCTGGCGGCCGCCGAAGCAGCGCTCAGGTCTGCCGACCCTATCGCCACCAGCATATCCTCGCCGTTTGCGTACCCAAGGTCTCTTGCTACCTTGTTTAAAAGAGATGCGCTATCGGCAAGATCGATTTCAAGGTTCGGCTGGCGTCTTTTCAGTTCCCTTTCCAGCTGTTCGAGTCCTCTGGTGAACTTTTCCTCCCTCTCCGAACGCTCCTGTTGGCGAAAATAAGAACGTATCTTGCTCCTCGCGCGACTGCTTTTGGCGATTTTGAGCCAGTCCCTGGAAGGTTTTGCCTGGGGGGAAGTCATAACCCTGACTATTTCTCCGTTTTGAATCCTGTAATCTATGGGAACGATGCGGTTGTTTACCATAGCCCCGACGTAGTGATTGCCGATTTCCGTATGGATGGTATACGCGAAGTCTATGGGAGTCGATCCTTGTGGAAGGGAGATAACGTCACCCTTGGGGGTGAAGACGAAAACGTCCGACGACAGTACGTCGGCCTTTACGTGTTCCAGAAATTCCGAAGGCTCGCTGCTGTCGGCCTGGGCTTCCAGAACCTGTCTTATCCAGTCGAGTTTCTGGTCGAGCTCGTCCTCCTTGCGGCGTTTTTCCTTGTACCTCCAGTGTGAGGCTATGCCGTACTCGGCCATCTGGTGCATCCGCCACGTGCGTATCTGTATTTCCAGCGGTTCCGCGCTGGGTCCCATAACAGCGGTATGAAGGGACTGGTACATGTTGCTTTTCGGATTTGCTATGTAATCGTCGAACTGGCCCGGCAAGGGTTTCCAGATAGTGTGGACTATACCAAGTACGGTGTAGCAGTCAGCGACGTTTTCCACGGTTACCCTTAGAGCGAGAAGATCGAACAATTCTTCCAGAGATACGTTCTTGCGTCTCATCTTCTCGTAGATGCTGTAGAAGTGCTTCGCTCTTCCCGTTATGTAGGCATCTATGCCTTCCTCGGCCAAACGTTTTTCAAGGATTTCGATGGCTTTTTTGATAATCTCCTCGCGCTCGGGCAGCTTCTTTCTGACACGGCGCCTGATGTCGTAATATGCTTCAGGGTCGGTAATCTTGAAGGCAAGATCTTCCAGTTCACGTTTTATCTGGTAAATTCCAAGCCTGTGGGCTAGAGGGGCATAGATCTCAAGTGTCTCCCGCGCGATCCTTGTCTGCTTTTCCCGACGCAGGGCATGAATGGTCCTCATGTTGTGAAGCCTGTCTGCAAGCTTTATCAGGACCACCCTTATATCCTTAGCCATGACCAGAAACATCTTCCTGAGATTTTCCGCCTGGTAGTCCTCAAAAGATTTGAAGCGGAGCTTGCCGAGTTTGGTTACCCCGTCGACCAGAAGGCTTACTTCTTCGCCGAACCTTTCTTCCAGGTCCTGCGGTGTCGTTTCCGTATCTTCGAGTACGTCGTGAAGGAAGGCGGCGACCAGGGTCTCGCAATCCAGATCCATGTCCGCAAGAATCGAGGCAACCCGTATCGAGTGTATGATATAGGGCTCTCCGCTAAGGCGCTTCTGACTGGCATGGGCATTGGCGGCGTATACCACGGCCTCGCCGCAGCGGACGAGATCATCCCGTGACAGGTATTTGGATGCCTTTCCCCAAAACTCCTGCCAGGCCATTTTTACCGCCATCGTTCTCTGTTCCTCCGGGAAGCGCCCCACGAAACTGTCTCTCAAAAGACGGAGAGCCTTCATTTCGCCGGGGTTGGCCTTTTCGCCCCCATGGAGGCCTACGCTTTCCCGAAAGACCTTGCCCTTGCGATCCATTGGAACATCACCTTCCGGTCACCCTGCATCTAGGGGACCACGACATTTTCAAGAAGCATATCAACACGTGTCTGTCCGCGCCAGTAATTCATCCTTGGCCGGTAGATGAACCCGACGGCCCTCCTGAATTCTTCTTCGATTCCCGCTGCGTTGAAAGCCAGAAACTCCACTTCTCCGGAAAGTACCCTCAGATGCCTGCCTTCCCGGCCAAGTGGCAAAAGTTTAAGTGGCTCTTCCCTGGGGAAGAAATAAACAGGTCTCGGATTTCCCGTTCCAAACGGGCCTAGCCGTGACATCTCCCAAAGACTTTCCCTCGAATGGTTCGAAGGAGGGCACGCCAGGGCTCTCAAAGGTTCCTGGGCTGTCTCGATTTCCGAAAGTGACTGCTGGAGACTCCTGCAAAGGTCTTCCCAGAACTTTTCACCCACGGTGAATCCGGCGGCTTTTTCATGCCCACCCCAGGCATCGAGCTTGTCTTCAAGGGAGCCCAATACCTCCAGTGCGTTCCCGCCTGGAGGAACCCTCAGTGTACCGCGAAGGGAAGTTCCTGCGGGAGCGACCAGTGCCACCGCGCGTCCATAGTCGTTACATAACCGGCTTGCCACGCTGCTTAATACACCGACCGGCCAATCATCACCCCGAAGAACCAGCTTGCCTTTTTTTACCGACTCCGATATTTCCTCCACCAGGGTACGGGATATTCTCTGTCTTTTTCTGTTCAGCGAGATCAATCCGTGGACGTTATTTCTTACATTGCCCTCTCCAATCAAAACTTTTACCGAAAGATCCGCAAGTCCCAGGCGGCCAGCCGCATTGAGGCAGGGGATAATTTTCATCGCAAGGTCTTCTTCGTCTATGCTGTGTTTGTCAACACCCAGCTCCCTCATCAGCACACCGAGACCCTCACGCCTTCCTTCCCTTATCTCTCGGAGCCCCTCGCGTACCAGAGCCCGGTTGATCTGTGAAAGAGGCATGGAGTCGGCCACCGTCGCCAGGGCGACAAGGTCGAGCCGACAGCGCAGCCACTTTTTATCGGCTATACCCTGTTGCCAGGCCCAGCTCCACAATACTGCCGTGGCGCAAAGGTCACGCGAATCACCCGATCCGTCCAGGTGCGGATTTACAACTACTGTCCCCTCGGGAACAGGTTCACCTGGCGCATGATGATCGAAGACGGCCACCCTTATACCCGACATGCCAGCTTTTCGAAGAGACTCCACATCCCGTGTGCCGCAGTCGACGGTGACGAGGAAATCGCAACCGCTTCTTTTGATTACATCCATAACGTCTTTATGGACACCGTAACCCTGGCGATGCCTGTGGGGAATATAATACCTTACGTCCCTGAATTCCAGGAGTCCCAGTTCAACGGCAAGCACAGTGGAGCATACGCCGTCGACGTCATAGTCGCCGTATACGACCACTCTCTTTTTTCTCCGGCGATCTTTCCAGACGTTTCGGGCTTCCTTTGAAGACTGTCCGAGGTTCAAGCCGGAAAGAGATGTATCAAGGCTCGGGCGCAACCACTCCCGAGCCTTGTCAAGCCTTTTTTCATCGGCGACCCCTTTCATCCTGAGAACGGCGGCGGTAACAGGCGTGCAATCAAGGGTCGTAGCGAAATCGTGATCGGCAGGGGTTATTTTGTCTATAATCACCCGCGCCAATGGACAAATAAGCGACAATGGTTAAAATCAGACTCCTTTCCGATCGTCATCTCTTTCTTCCAAAAGCTCTTCTTCCGGTTCCAGGCCCAAACCTTCTTCATCAAAGGTTTTCCCACCTTCACCAGCGCGATGATTCTCTAAGGAAACAGATTCCTCCGTGCTTTCTTCGGGTTCAGAAGCAACTTCCGCAGTTTCGGAAATTTCGGGTGCACTTTCAGCCCTGACAGGGGCAGTCTCTTCCCGTCTGGCGCTCATCGCCGCCAAAAGGGACGCCTTTTCCTCTTCCAGTTCCCTGATCTTCTTTTCCTTTTCCCGTACCTGGCGGACATATTTACCGCGCGTCTCCATGAGCGCGAAAAGTGAAACGAGCCACATCAAAATGCCGCCGGCGGCAAAAAGGAGGACCTCCCAAATGCCCTGGGGGATCGTTCTTTCCCATACGAGAAACCTGACTATAATCTCACCGGCATTCTGAAAAGCGTAAACCGCGGCCAAAAGCATCGCCAACGCAACTGCAAGAGCATAACTTTTCATACCCACCACCACTCCTCCGCGCGGTATGCGAACAGCCTTTCCCGGCGCTGCATGGTCGCCTGTCAGGACTTCTGCCTCTGGGGCGAACGCTTGTTGAAACGTTTGTGGACCTCGGGCTTGTCTTCCCGCTTCAGGCTCTCGATGTATTTATTCCTTCCGGTCGTTTCCCATTCGGTTTCAAATATTTCATGAATTTCCCTGCTGTATTCGTCAAGTCCTTCGGCCAGGTCGGTAAGGATGTTTTCTGAACCGGGATGGGTAGGTCTGGCCCCATGCTTTCTGACAAGCTCCCGGAGAACCGCCGGGTGGTCGATGATAAGGCAGGGGCACAGTAGATTGTCGTCCTCGTAAGGCTGCGCCTCCCTGATGTCCTTGAAAAAGGGGCTCTGCAAGACATCAACGAGGCTCTTTTCCTTTATGTTGTCAACGGCGAAGTGAACGAAAACACAGGGCTCCACGTCACCGTTTGAGATTATGTGGAGATAGCGCTCACCGCCTGCCATGCAGCCATCCACGTAAGGTCCATCGTTCCAGAAATCGCCCATGAAAATAGGGTACTTCATTCGCCATTGCTCGACCTTTTCATGAAGCTTCGCCCGCTGCTTCGGAGTGGCCATGTATTCGAGATCGGGAGTGCCTCCCGTAGGGATATACTGGAAAAACCACCCGACTTTGCAACCCTTTTTGTACATTTCCTCGATAAACGCGTCGCTTGCCAGGTAGTCTGCGCTGGTTCTGGTACAGGTAGCGCTGAATCCGTAAAGAATCCCTTTCCGGTTGAGCCGGTCGAAGCTCTCCATGACCTTGTCGTAAGTCCCCTCGCCCCTGCGGGAATCCGTCTCCTCACGGGTTCCTTCGACGGAAAGTACGGGAGCCACGTTCCCCATCTCGGCGAGGCGGTCCGTCACCTTCTCGTCAAGCAGTGTGCCGTTGGTGTAAACGTGGAAGAAACAGTCATCATGTTTTTGCCAAAGATCGAGCAGGTCGGGCCTCACGAAACACTCACCGCCCGAGAAGGTGAAAAAATACATGCCCAGTTCCTTGGCTTCGTTTATCACCCGGTCCAACACCTCGAAGGAAAGGTCGTCTTCCTTCGAATAGGCCGAGGCGTAGCATCCCTTGCAATGCAGGTTGCAGCGCATGGTGGGGCTTATGACCAAAAAATTCGGGATGTGTATGCCGAGTTCCTTCTCTTTTCTGTCCCGGATGGTTCTCCCGAGCACAATAAAATTGACCATAAAATTGATTATGGCTTTTTTGCGACAATTCTCATTGAGGTCGGTGAAAAGACGCCTGAACACACTTACAAAAGGATGGTTTTCCCTGGCGTATTGTGCCATAATCGCAAAACCTTCCTTGTAATACTTCGTCGGCGAAAGCCTGGACATGTTTTCAAAAAGCGCGGCGAGCTTCTTTTCATCGTCTTGTTCGGCCACGCGCACAACCTGGTCCAGGAGCATTCCTGATACTAACCCCTTTAGCCTGTCGAAAGCGTTCTTCGACATCCTTGTTACCCCCTTTTCCTCTTGCGGCTGATCCCTGTGATATTTAATGGATATCCTATTTTAAATATACTATACAGCCGCAAGCCCGAGTTTGCAAAGACCACCGGGCGAGAAACCCTTACGGCCACCTGTTTTACTTGCGTTCCGGCACCCTTTCGTACCATTCCGCAAGAATGGTACCGGAGATGTAGATGGAACTGTAGGTTCCTACAATAATGCCCACCATAAGAGCGAAGGCAAAGTTGGCGATTACAGGCCCGCCCCACAAAAAAAGCGCCAATACCGGGAGAAAGGTGGTTATCGACGTATTCAGGGTTCTAGCCAGGGTCTGGTTTATCGACCGGTTGATCAGCGCTGTTATGCCTTCCCTGCGAAGCCCGCCCCAGTTCTCGCGGATCCGATCGAGAACCACGATCGAGTCATTCAGCGAATATCCGACTATGGTAAGTATGGCGGCGATAAAAGGCAAGGTAATCTCCCGACCGGTCAGGCTGAATACTCCCAATGTGACTATGGCATCATGCAAAAGCGCCACTACGCTTGAAACAGCGAATCTGAAACGAAACCTGACGGTTACATAAAGCAATATTCCCGCGAGCGCGATAATGACGGCAATTACGGCCTGTCGTCTCAGTGTCTCGCCCACGACGGGTCCCACTTTTTCCAGCCTCAATACCTCCAAGCCGCTATAGCCTTCCCGCAGGACCGTGATTATTTCATTTACCTCGGCGTCCTCGACAGGTCTTAGCCTTATTATCATACCGTTACTGTCGTAACCTTGTATTACGGCCTGTTCCTGGCCGATTCCAGCGAGCCGGTCCCTTATATCCGCAACACCGACCTTTTCTGCGAACTCAACCTGGATCAGGTGACCTCCACTGAAATCTATTCCAAGGTTCAATCCCCTTGTCACAAGCAATCCGAGACTCGCCAATATCAAAAAGGCACTGACTAAGGCGGCTCTCCTGCGTAGACGCATGAAATCTATTTTCCAATCGCGCTTTTTAAAGAACATTGCGATCCACCTCTTTCGAACCTCAGGAACGTGCCGGCTTTGACCTGCGGCGGCCATGAAACACCTGCAGGAGAGCCCTCGTTACGACAACGGCGCTGAAGACGCTTGCAAGGATCCCTATCGATAGCGTCACGGCAAATCCCCGGATAGGTCCGCTTCCGAAATAATACAAAACCGCCGCTGCGATGAGGGTAGTGACGTTCGCGTCGACTATGGTTTTGAGGGCTTTCCTGAATCCGGCTTCGACAGAGGCGTAGGGCGTTTTTCCTTCATTGAGTTCTTCCTTCACACGTTCGAATATCAGTATATTTCCGTCCACAGCCATTCCTATGGTCAATATGATACCGGCTATTCCCGGCAAGGTAAGCGTAGCCTTCAGGCTTATCAGACCGGCGAAAAGCAAGAGAATGGTCGAAAGCAGGGCCACGTTGGCCGCAACGCCAAGTTTTCCATAATAAAGAAACATAAAAATCAAAACGAGCACCGCACCCAGCATACCGGCACGAAGCCCGGATCTTATGGAATCAGCCCCAAGGGTCGGACCAATCGACCGGTTTTCCAGGATTTCGACGGGCACCGGGAGGGCACCGGCTCTCAACATTATCGCCAGACGCTGCGCCTCGGCCGTAGAGAACCTGCCCGAGATCTGGGCGTTCCCTCCCCTGATCCGTTCCTGCACGACGGGAGCGGAAATAACTTTTCCGTCGAGCACTATGGCGATCTGCCGCCCTATATTACTCGCTGTCGCCTGGTCGAATTTTTCGGCTCCCTCGGCGTCGAACTCGATAGTGACAACAGGTCTGCCCAGATTGTCGAAGGACGTTTTGGCATCTTTTAAAGATTTGCCGGTTACGTAAGTCTTTCCAAGAAGATAAATATCGTCTTCTTCTCCCCGAGCCACTTCGAGGTCCGTGTTTTCTTCGACACGCTCCGCGAATTCAGCGGCAAGCCCCTCTCTTTGCTCCCTTATGGACTCCCAACGGCGCAGCGCCTCCATGTATGCTTCCTGGCTTTCGTAGTTCGGACGCTGTGGCCCCGGCGGGAGGGGGGGTGAAGCATCCACGACCTCGCGGAACTCCAGCTGTGCCGTTTTACCTATCAGATCAAGGGCCGCTTCGGGATCTGAAACGCCGGGCAGGTCAACAATGACCCTGTCGCTTCCCTCACGCTGGATAACCGGCTCGGTCACGCCATATTGATCGACCCTGTTCCTCAAAACCGCTATAAGCCTCTGTACGCTGTCATCCGTCAACGGGTTTTCAGGCGTTCCTTTCGCCTGCAACAGGATATGGGCCCCTCCCCTGAGATCAAGCCCCAGGCGGATACGGCCTTCTATGGGAAAGACAGAGAACAGCGCCGCGACAATCACGATGCCGACGATGACAAGACGCCATCTGTCCTTTCTTTGCATCGCGCGACCTCCTTTGCTTTGCCCTCCGGGCACCAATCATAAAAAACGGAGCGGATGCGAGGCATCCACTCCGCCTCCGTTCCAGAAAACAACGATACTAACTTTCCTTTGATTCGTCCTCTTTAGTTCGGTTTTCCGTCTCTTCTTTCTTTGCTTTTCCGGAAGAGGAAGCGTCGGGCTCGACCGGGCTTTCGTCTTCGACCGAGGTGCGCTTCATCTGTATCGACGATTTGAGAACTCTTGCTTTGGTACCCTCGGCAATTTCAAGAATATAGCTGTCCTCTTTCACGGCTTTCACAGTACCGAAAAAACCGCCAGCCGTAACGACCTGGTCTCCAGGCCGAATCGACGCCAACATCTCTTCATGTTTTCTTTGCCGTTTCTTTTGCGGCCTTATGATCAGGAAATAGAAAATGACCACGAACACCGCCAAAGGAAGAAGCATTCCCATTAAACCACTCTGCTGCAATTGCGACGCCTCCTTGCTCTATATTGTCCGTCCATTTTTGCAAAGAACATTCTATCATGATCGGTTCGCTTATAGAACCGGCTACCGGCCACTACCTGGAAGTCGTACCCTTCAGGTAAAAGAGCAGCTTTTCCAGTTCTATGGAGATATCCACCCTGTACACCAAAACATCCTCAGGTACTGCTATGGCCGCCGTGGCAAAATTCAGAACACCTTTAAGCTTACCCGAAGATACGGCCTTGTCGACTACCTGCTGGGCAGCCGTCGGCGGAACGGTCAGGATTATGACTTCTATATCTTTTTCCTTCAGAATACCGGGCATGCTGTCCACGTGATAACAGGGTACCCCGTATATTGTCTTGCCCGTCTTCTCGGGATCATTGTCGAAAAGCGCCTCGATACGGAATTTTTCACTCCGGAGCGCCTTGTGACCCAAAAGCGCCTCTCCAAGTCGGCCGACCCCTACAAGTGCTATCTTCCATACCCTGTTAGGGGATAATATATCACTCACGTGGCGATAGAGCCGTTCGACGTGATAACCAACGCCGCGTTTCCCGATTTCGCCGAAGTATGAAAGATCCTTCCGGACCTGACTGGCCTTCAGACCGAGCATATCCCCTATTTCCTGGGATGATACCACCATCCGACCTTCATCATGAAGCTGCGTCAAAAGCCTGTAATACTGGACAAGTCTTTCGACGGTAGGTTCGGCTATTCGAAACAGGCGTTCATCCGGCTGGATGGCTTTGTCTTGTTCTTTCCGGTTCCTTCCCCTGACCATACCATTCACCTATTGTGTATTTCCCCAAGATCCGCCGCAAAATCTCGGGAATTCACCGAAACCGTTGAAGGGTGCCGTGCACTCCAGCTCTTCTTCTATGTTCAAAAGCCGGTTGTATTTGGCCACCCTGTCGGTCCGCGCAGGCGCACCTGCTTTTATCTGTCCCGCCGCCGTCGCGACGGCAAGGTCACTGATGAAAGTATCATCCGTTTCGCCTGACCGATGGGAGATAACGCAGCTGTAACCCTTCTTTTTCGCAGTCTCTATTACTGACAACGTTTCAGTAACTGTACCTATCTGATTCAATTTGACAAGGATCGAATTTGCGGCGCCTTCTGAAATACCCTTGGCAAGCCTGACGGGGTTGGTAACGAACACGTCGTCTCCTACCAGCTGGATTCCGGTGCCCAGCCGTTCCGTCAAAAGTTTCCACCCTTGCCAATCTTCCTCGGATATGCCGTCCTCGATGGAAAGAATGGGGAAGTCCTTGCAAAGGCTCTCGTAATAGGAGACCAGCTCTTTTGCTGTAAAAACCTTCCCCTCGCCGTCGAAATGATAGGCACCATCACTGTATAGCTCGGTGGCCGCTACATCCAGGGCGAGCCCGACTTCACGGCAGGGCTTGAACCCGGCCTTTTCGATGGCCTGCGAGAGAATTTCGAGGGCTTCGCGGTTGGAAGAAAGGTCCGGAGCAAAACCACCCTCATCGCCTATTCCGGTGGAAAGTCCTTTCTCTTTGAGCAGTTTTTTCAGGCAGTGATATATCTCGGCACCCATGCGGAGCGATTCCGAGAATGAGGGGGCCCCACATGGAACTATCATAAACTCCTGTATATCCAGGTTGTTGTCTGCGTGTTTCCCTCCGTTTATGACGTTCATGAGTGGAACCGGAAGGGAATACGGTCCGGATCCTCCGAGAAAGACCCAAAGAGGCAGGTCGCGTTCGATAGCCGCCGCCCTCGCGGACGCCATTGAGACCGATAGTATAGCATTCGCTCCAAGGTTTTTTTTGTTCTCGGTCCCGTCAAGATCCAGCATGATACGGTCCAGAGCCGCCAGATTCACGGGATCAAGGCCTATGATCTCCGGGGCAATTTTCTCCATAACGTTTGTGACCGCGTCCCTGACGCCTTTTCCACCATATCGCGTACCGCCGTCTCTCAGCTCCACTGCCTCGAAACTGCCCGTTGATGCACCCGAAGGGACCGCCGCCCTACCTACGACGCCCGAATCAAGCCAGACTTCCGTCTCGACCGTCGGATTGCCTCGTGAATCAAGAATTTCTCGGGAATGTATACCGATTATTTCGCTCACCTGGAGCCACCCCCTTTTCACAAATTAAGGTTTTCTGCCCAACCAGTGTAGAAGGACCCTGGTTACCATGGCCTTCTCTCGCCGGTTACGGGCCGTTCTTCAAGGATTTCATATGCTATGGCGCCTCGTTTCAGGTTCGGCTCCGTATACGGCAGGACCTTTACAGAAAGGACTTTCCCGGGAAAGGCTATCTCTATCAGGTCGCCTTCTTTGACCTCTTTCGATGCCTTCGCTACCGCTGCGTTCACGCGCACCGCTCCGATGTCGATCATCTGTCGCGCCAGACTCCGTCGCTTTATGATTCGCGCGAGCTTGAGAAACCTGTCAAGTCGCATTCTTCGTTCCTCCGGGAACAAACATTATCGATTATAACAAAAGCTTCGGGGTTCAGGCTGTTCCGATTTTAAACCGGATGCCGAAGACCCCTTGGTTTTTCTGTCGCAATCTATTCAAGGAAATCCCTGAGCTTTTTACTCCTGCTGGGATGTCGTAGCTTTCTCAATGCCTTTGCCTCTATCTGGCGAATCCTCTCCCGAGTTACTCCAAACCGGCGCCCCACTTCTTCCAAAGTGTAAGGGTGGCCGTCCTCAAGGCCAAACCTTAACCGGAGAACCTCTTTCTCTCTTTCAGTCAGGTCCTCGAGCATACCTTCCAGTTGTTCCCTCAAAAGTTGCCCGGCAGCCGCATCTTCAGGACTCGGAAGCTCTTTGTCTTCGATAAAGTCCCCGAGCTGACTGTCTTCTTCCTCGCCGATCGGAGTCTCCAGGGAAACGGGTTCCTGGGCGATACGCTGTATCTCTTCAACCCTTTCGGAGCCGATCCCCATCTCATTGGCAATTTCCTCGGCCGTGGGTTCTCTGCCGAGCCGCTGGACCAACTGTCTTGAGATGCGTATCAGCTTGTTGATGGTTTCGACCATGTGTACAGGGATCCTGATGGTCCTGGCCTGGTCCGCGATGGCTCTCGTTATCGCCTGCCTGATCCACCATGTGGCATAGGTACTGAACTTGAATCCCTTTCGGTAATCGAACTTTTCAACGGCCCGAATCAACCCGAGGTTTCCCTCCTGGATCAGATCGAGGAAAAGCATACCCCTGCCGATATACTTCTTCGCGATACTGACAACAAGCCTCAGGTTAGCCTCGACCAGCTTGGCCTTTCCCACAGGGTCGCCCGCCTCAACCCGTTTTGCCAGTTCGACTTCTTCTTCCGGTTTCAAAAGGGGAATCTTCCCTATTTCCCGCAGGTACATTCTCACAGGGTCCGAAAGGGGCAGATCCTCGAGATCTCCCATTTCCTCCGCAAATTCCGCTACCGGGGCGGTTTCTTCGGGTCCTCCCTCACTCTTGCGCTTTTCTTCCTCTACTAGATCTATCCCCAGTTCCATCAGGTTAAAATAGAGATTGTCCAGTGTTTCAGCGTTTACGAGCTCTGCAGGAATGTGTTTTTCGATGTCTTCATACGTTACAAACCCCTTTTCCCTTCCCACATGGAAAAGTTCCTTCACGTTTTCGATGTAACCCATGATCTCTTTAGATTCCATCTCCGTGGCTTTTGCCCCTTCCGCGTCGGGTTGGCTTCCCTTTTTCTTTGCCATCCTATCGGGAACCTCCTTTCAGGGCCTTCGCGAGATCGGCGAACTCACGGACTTCCTCGATCGAAGCCTCCCCGCGTGCCTTTTTTTCCTTCAGAAACAGAAATCGCCGGTAGTTCTTCTTTCTTTTCAAGGCCTCAAGAAGAACCTCCCAACGGTTATTTCCTTCGTATTCTTCAAGATGCGCCCCGCCGGCCGCCAAAATAGCCATGGGACGACGTTCCCCCGTTTCGAGCCAGCGACTTTCCAGTTCGGCCGGTTCCTCACCCTGTATAAGTGCGGCCGTGACAGACTTTACCGCATCGTCGTGCAGAAGCGGAAAGACCAGCTCGGGCGGGACCGTGGCTCGCAGTCTTGGATCGATCCATAAAAGATAACACAAAGCCGCCTCGAGCGGATCAACAGTTTCTGCTTTACCCTCTGCAGCTATATCTTCACCGGCAGGACGTTTTTTTTGGCCCTTTCGTGTCCTCGATTTTCTCTCTTTCTCCAGGACACCAACGATTTCCGGCAGAAGAAGCCCGAGGCCTTTTGCCACTTCGGGCAAGTACCTGTTCGCCTCAAGCGCCGGGAGGGACGCCAGCCCTTCTATGATCTCTCTCCTGGCCCTGCTTCGTTTCGATTCATCGGTCAGTTCCGCCTCTTTCGTCCGGATGTGAAAAAGCGGTAACGGATCGGCTGTTTCAAGAAGCTTATCTAATCTGTCGAAACCTCCTTCCGAGGAAAGAAGGTCATCCGGGTCCATCCCTTCCGGGAGAGAGACGACCCTTATATCCAGCCCGGCACCCTGCAGCAGGTACATACCTCTGATCGCGGCTTCCTGCCCTGCTATGTCCGCATCGTAACAGATAAGGCATTGGTCCGAAAAGCGCTTTAGAAGCGTCGCCTGTTCTTCTGTAAGAGAAGTACCCAAAGTAGCCACCGTTTCCGGAAATCCGACCATGTGCATTTTGATGGCGTCCATGTAGCCTTCCACCAGAATCGCCCTGTTTTTCTCCTTTATTGCCTTTTTCGCCGCGTCAAGGAGAAAAAGGGTAGATCTTTTGCTGTAAATGGGGCTCTCCGGGCTATTTATGTATTTGGCCCCGTCGCCAGATATGGTCCTTCCGCCAAAGGCGATTATTCGCCCACGCACATCCTTTATTGGAAACAATATCCGGCCCCTGAACCGGTCATAAGTCCCCTTTTCCCCGTTTATAAGGAGGCCTGCCTGGACTGCCTGCCCGGGCGGGAAACCAGCCTTTGCGAAATGCCGTTTCAGCGAATCCCAACCGGGCGGGGCCCAGCCAATTTCGAATCTCATGATGTTTTTTGAGTCTATCCCTCTTTTTTCCAGATATGATCTCACTGTTTCCGCTCCCGCAGACTGAATCTGCCTCCTGTAAAAGGCATGAGCTTCTTTCATGAGGTCATATAGATCCACTGTACCCTTGCCGTTTTGGGTGGATTTCAGGCTCACTCCAGCCCTTTCTGCGAGAAGGCGCAAGGTTTCCGGAAAGGAGAGTCTTTCCTGCTCCATGACAAAGGTAAAGACATCCCCGCCCCTGCCGCAACCGAAACAGTGCCATGTCTGTCTTTCAGGAGAAACATAAAAAGATGGTGTCTTTTCGCTGTGAAAGGGGCACAATGCCCTGTAGTTCCGGCCCGCGCGGCCCAAATGGAGGTAGTCGGCTATGACGTCGACGATATCCAGGCGTTCCTTTACTTCTTCTATTTCCTCTCTTGACATTCCGGAGTACCTCCCTCAGGCAAAAGGGGAGAGCACCGGCTCTCCCCTTTTGCCAATTTTATGCCTTTCAAGGGACCGTGCAGTCTTTTTAAATCAGAAAAGAGGAGCCAACACAAGTGCGACCACCGACATGAGCTTGATGAGAATGTTCAGACTCGGTCCCGCAGTGTCCTTGAAGGGGTCCCCTACGGTATCTCCTACCACGGCCGCAGCGTGCGGCTCGGAACCTTTGCCGCCATGATGACCCTCTTCTATGAATTTTTTGGCATTGTCCCAGGCCCCACCCGCGTTGGACATGAAAATGGCCATCATTACACCCGTGACTATAGATCCGCCCAGGAGTCCTCCCAGAGCTTCAGCTCCGAGGAACAACCCCACCAAAACGGGGGTGATAACCGCCAGAAGCCCCGGAACAACCATTTCCTTAAGGGATGCGGCCGTCGAAATATCGACGCAACGTTCGTATTCCGGACGACCGGTTCCTTCCATGATACCCGGAACTTCACGGAATTGCCTCCGCACCTCATCGATCATCTTCGATGCGGCCCGGCCCACGGCCTGTATGGTCATGGCGCTAAACAAAAAGGGCAGCATGCCGCCTACGAAAAGGCCGACCATGACTTTCGGGTTGTTCAAATCGATTACATCCACACCCACCGCAGTCGCGTACGCCGCGAAAAGAGCAAGCGCTGTAAGCGCCGCACTGCCTATCGCGAGCCCTTTCCCTATCGCCGCGGTGGTATTCCCCACGGCGTCAAGCTTGTCGGTTATTTTCCTGACCTCCGGGGGCATATGACTCATTTCAGCAATGCCGCCCGCGTTGTCCGAGATGGGGCCGTAGGCGTCCACACTGAGCGACATGCCGGTAATGGAAAGCATGCCCACCGCTGCACAGGCAATACCGTAAAGCCCTCCGAATTTCACGCCGACAAGTATCGCCCCGCAGATAAGGAGTACGGGAACGGCCGTCGATTTCATTCCCACTCCGAGCCCGGCAAGGATGTTGGTTGCCGTCCCTGTCTCGGAGGATTGGGCTATCTGTTTTACCGGGCTGTAACCGGCCGAGGTGTAAATTTCGGTTACGATTCCTATAAGAACGCCCACGGCGACACCGGACGCAACGGCGAAAAAGAGGGTACCATCATCGAAAAGGCTTTTTGTCAGGAAAAAGGAGCCGACAATCATAAAGGCTCCGGTAACCATCGTACCGACACGCAAGGCAAGCTGCGGGTCGCCACCCTCCTTTACCCTTACGAAGAAAGTCCCGATAACCGCTGAAACTATGCCCAACGTGGCCAAAAGGAGTGGGTAGGCCACTCCTAAATCACCGAAGGCGACAAGACCTATCGCCATTGCAGCTATGATTGAATTTACATATGACTCGAAGAGGTCCGCTCCCATGCCTGCTATGTCGCCCACGTTGTCGCCCACGTTGTCTGCGATGACCGCCGGGTTCCTTGGATCGTCCTCGGGAATCCCCGCTTCTACTTTTCCTACGAGGTCCGCACCTACATCAGCCGCCTTGGTGTAGATACCACCACCGACGCGCGCAAAGAGGGCGATGGAACTGGCCCCGAAACCGAAACCGGTGATGAGCGAGGGGTCACGGTACATAAAATAGCTGATTACGATACCCAGGAGGCCTATGCCGACAACGGACATGCCCATTACTGTCCCGCCCATAAAGGCTATCCTGAGGGCAGGGTTTACGCCTTCGCTCGCGGCGAAAGCCGTCTTCCCGTTGGCCCCGGTGGCTACTTTCATGCCCACGTAACCGGCCAGTCCGCTGCAAAGGGCACCGAAAATGAAAGAAACCGATGAAGCCATGTTGATTTTCCACCCCAAAAGAAGAGCGACTACAACGACAAAGGGGACAAGCGCCTTGTATTCCCTGGCCAGAAACGTCATGGCGCCTTTCTGGATGATCGTTGAAAGCTCGACGACCTTTTCGTTCGCAACTTCGAAAGCCCGGACCCTGCCCGTGGCGATTACGGCGTAAACCAGGGCGAGGAGACCGGCCCCTCCCACAATCATGAGAATCTGCGTATCCATTCAAAGAAACCTCCTTATGCCTGTACTCGATAAAGTTGTTCCTGCAAAGAACTGCCCGCTCGCAAGCGGGCAGCAGACGTTCAAGCGACCATCATTATAGTCTCGCCTGCGACAACAGACAAGAGCATTTTCAGGATCGGTCCGCTTCCTCTTCGGGTCTGACGAAAATTCTCAGTTTCTCTCTTTTGCCGGGAGGGTTCTTCAGCGTCGAAAGCATGCCCCTTATCCCGCCGGCGATAAACTCTCCCACGAACTTCTTGACCGGCACGTTCCGGCCGTCGGCGTAAAGTTCCACCGGCCCTGGATCTGACTTGATCCAAAGCCCTTTAATGAACCCCGCAAGGTCTTTTTCTTCGCCCCTGCCGAAACAGGGAATTCCTTCTGCGTCCTCGGTCGGGTCATATCTGGCGACAATACCCGGTATTTCGTCTTCGTGCCGCACGTCCTTCACCCAGATCTTGGGCATTGGCAGGTGCTTTCCCCCCTCGACGATCACGATATCCCTGTCGGCGAAGGACTCCGCCACTATTTCTTGTATATTTGCTTTTTCCTGCGGGCAGAACAGTACGAAACCGTCAGGTCCCCAGAGGACCGTCCGGCCTGTCCATTCCGCTAACGAATTGGTATCGTTTATGCCTGTCGGCAGGACCGGCTCGTGTGTCCTTTTGATATATCCCACGGTTACGCCATCGCTAGTAAGACAAGCAGCCAGCTTACGGCAAAGGGTGGTCTTCCCCGAATTCTTGTAGCCACTTACGCCTATCAAAAAGGGCATTCGGCTTCCCCCTTAAAGGTCATCAGTCTTCGGTACGGAACTTGAACCACAAGTGGCGATAGCTGTCGAGAAAAAAAACGAACATGGAGATTAAAAGCGGCCCGAAGAAAAGTCCCAAAACGCCCCATGCGGCAAGTCCTCCGATGACTCCTACAAAGACGATCAAAAGGTGAACCTTGCTTCCACCGGAGATGAAAAGGGGCCGGATGAGGTTGTCGATGCTGGCCACTACCGCCAGCGCCCATACGGCAAGAAATATGGCCGACTTCCACTGTCCCGTGACCGCAAGGTATATTGCTCCAGGTATCAGGATCATCGGGGTACCAATAAAGGGTATAAGAGCAAATACGAACATTATCGAACCAAAAAGCACCGGCGCTGTAAGCCCCACACCCCACCACCCGAGTCCGCCCAAAACGGCCTGTATACCCGCCGTTAAGGTCAGGCCGTAGATAACGGCCTGGAGGATATTGGTTCCCCTCTCGAAAAGCATTTCCCTTTCCTTTTTCGGAAGAGGTGTGATGTCTTTAATGTACTCTATCAATACATGACCGTCGCGCAGAAAGAAAAAAGTCGCAACGGTTATGACTATAAGCTGATACACGAGCTGGAAGGCATTACCCAAAAATGCGCGGGAAAAGGAAGCTACCTGCGACGCCAGCCATCGGCCGGTCTGTTTCAGTACATCGCCAATCATGGAAAGATGCTCCTCGAGGGGGATGTCACTACGGACCAGCCAGTCGGGAAGCAAATTCAAAACAGCCGAGACATCGTATCCATCGAACCTGGACAGCAGTTCGACGACCTCCCCGTAAAGCCTAATCCCCTCCCTCGCAAGCAGCGTCCCCACCAGGACGGCCGGAAGAACAATCATGACAATGACGGCCGCCGTGGTTATACCGGCCGCAAGGTTCCTCCATTTGCCTCCAAAGACCTTGCCGTGAACGTACTTGAAAAGAGGGTATGCAAAAAACGCAAGAAGCGATGACCAGGCAAGGGGTCTTAAAAGCGGCATCGCGACCATGAAGGACAACGTTCCCACCATGGCGAACGCCACGAAAAAGGGAATGTAGTCCCCAAGGCCTTTCCTGCGCTGTTCCTGCACGTCGTCGGTCATGCCGAGTCTCACCTCTTGCTGGTTTCCCACTTGATCCGCTGAATCGGTTGTTTTCCTCGTGTCACTCCCATTCGATCGTCGAAGGAGGCTTGGCCGTAACGTCGTAGACGACCCGATTCGCGCCCGCCACTTCGTTGCAGATCCTCCGTGCCGCAGTGTCCAGCAAATCCGCCGGGAGCTTTGCCCAGTCGGCCGTCATGGCGTCGATAGATTCCACCGCTCTCAGACCAACAACTTCAGCATAAGTACGGATATCCCCCATTACACCCACGGTCCGTACAGGCAAAAGTACGCAAAAGGCCTGCCAGAGCGAATCATACAGTCCAGCCTTGCGGATTTCATCTATGAATATCGCGTCGGCCCGTCGGAGGGTTTCCAGCCGCTCTCTCGTTACTTCCCCAAGACACCTGACCGCAAGCCCGGGCCCCGGGAAAGGATGGCGTTTCAGGATGCTTTCAGGAACACCCAGCATCTTTCCTATCTTTCTTACCTCGTCCTTGAACAAATCCCGCAGCGGCTCGAGCACCTTGAGGTCCATCTCTTCAGGCAGGCCTCCGACGTTGTGATGGCTTTTGATGACCGCCGCGCCCTTTCCCCGCTTCCCGCTTTCTATCACATCTGGATATACCGTCCCCTGCAGAAGCCATTTTGCTCCGCCGATTTCCTCGGCTTTTTTCTCGAAGACACGGATGAAGGTCTCCCCTATGGCCTTGCGTTTTGTTTCCGGATCGACGACGCCTGAAAGGGCTTCGAGGAACACATCCGAGGCATCTACGAAATGAACCTTGAGTTTCAGGTTTTTCCTGTAGGTCTCAAGCACCTCGGTGGCTTCGTTCTGCCTCAAAAGCCCGGTGTCGACAAAGATACAGTCCAGACGGTCTCCGATGGCTTTTTGGGTCAAAACAGCCGAAACGGTCGAATCCACACCCCCGGAAAGGCCGCAGACCACACGGTCATCACCGACTTCCTCCCTGATCGCCCCGATAGCGGCGTCTATCCAATCGCTCAGGTTCCATGTCCCGGAACAACCGCAAATCCCAAAAAGAAAATTCTTCAGGATTTCAACACCAAAGGCCGTATGCGAAACCTCCGGGTGAAACTGTATGGCCTGGATCCTGCCGCTTTCATCCGAAAAACCGGCGATCAATCCGGACCTGCTGCGTGCCGTGACATGAAATCCGGGCGGTGGAGTCTCGACATAGTCCCAATGGCTCATCCAGACAGTCAATTCGCCGGGCAACCCATCGAATAGCGGGGTATCCGGCTTTTCGACGGAAACCATAACCTTTCCGTACTCGGCGAAATCCCCTTTTTTCACGCTTCCTCCCAGCAAATACCCCGCAAGCTGCATGCCGTAGCAGATCCCCAATACGGGGAATATCCCGTCAAGGAGTTTCCTTGAAACCGACGGAGCTTCGGGATCGAGAACAGTCCCAGGACCTCCCGAGATGATTATTCCCTTCGGTTTCCCTGAAATTATTTTTTCTTCGGGGGTATCCCAGGGTAGGATTTCACTATAAACTCCAAGTTCCCTGATTCTTCTGGCTATCAGCTGGGTATACTGCGAACCACAGTCGATAATTACTACTTTTTCATCTTCAATTCCAGGGGCTGGTTTCATGGCGACCCTCTTCACCTCCGGCATTTCTTTTAAAAACGAAACCAGTGTACCAGAAAGCCCCTCAAAAAAAATACAGGCCCCCGCCAAGGCAGGGGCCCGAAATTTACGTTTCCAGGCCGAAGGCCTAGTAATCCATGTCCATGCCGCCGGGCATACCGCCGGGCATGCCTTCTTTGTCCTTCTTGGGCTTGTCGGCCACAAGACCTTCGGTGGTCAGGACCATGGAAGCTATGGAACCGGCGTTCTGCAAGGCGCTCCTGGTAACCTTGACGGGGTCGATGATACCCGCCTTTACGAGGTCCTCGTACTCACCGGTAGCCGCATTAAGGCCGTGCCCCTTCTTTAGGCCGCGCACCTTTTCGACCACCACGTCGCCCTGGAAGCCGGCATTGGTGGCTATCAGGTAAAGCGGGGCCTTGAGTGCCTTCGAGACGATTACGGCACCTGTCTTTTCGTCACCTTCGAGTTCCTCTATTAATTTGTCCAGAGCTTCCGAGGCGTTGAGCAGGGCCACGCCGCCTCCGGCGACTATGCCTTCCTCAACGGCAGCCCTGGTGGCGTTAAGGGCGTCCTCTATGCGATGCTTGAGCTCCTTCTGCTCCGTCTCGGTAGCGGCTCCAACCTGGATGACGGCTACGCCGCCGACGAGCTTGGCCAAACGTTCCTGGAGCTTCTCCTTGTCATACTCCGAGGTGGACTCTTCGAGCTCTGCCTTGATCTGGGCAGCGCGCTTCCTGATGGCTTCAGGATCTCCTGCGCCCTCGACGATGGTGGTCTCTTCCTTGGTCACGCGGACCTTCTTGGCACGTCCAAGCATGGAGAGATCAGCGTTTTCAAGCTTGATGCCGATATCCTCGGAAATGACCTGACCACCGGTCACAGTGGCGATATCCTGGAGCATGGCCTTCCTTCGCTCGCCGAATCCAGGGGCCTTTACGGCCACCGTCTGCATGGTTCCACGGAGCTTGTTGACCACGAGGGTTGCGAGGGCCTCTCCCTCGACATCCTCGGCGATGATGAGCAGAGGTTTGCCCGTCTGCACCACCTTCTCCAGGAGAGGGATCATGTCCTTGACGTTGCTGATCTTGCCGTCGTGAATGAGAATGTAGGCGTCGTCAAGGCTTGCTTCCATCCTCTCTGGATCGGTCATCATGTAGGGGCTCACATAGCCCTTGTCGAACTGGAGTCCTTCGACCATCTCAAGGGTAGTCCCAACGGTCTGGCTGTCCTCCACGGTAATTACACCGTCTTCGCCAACTTTCTCCATAGCTTCGGCGATGAGTTCTCCGACGGCCTTGTCGTTGGCGGAAATAGCCGCTACCTGGGCGATCTTCTCCCGCTCCTTGACGGGGATGGAAAGCTTCTTGAGTTCATCCACGACGAGGTCGACGGCCTTCTCTATGCCGTGGCGCATGAGCATGCCGTTTGCTCCTGCGGCTACGTTCTTCATGCCCTCGAGGATGATCGCGCGGGCGAGAACCGTCGCCGTGGTGGTACCGTCACCGGCTATGTCGTTGGTTTTGGAAGCTACTTCCTTTACGAGCTGTGCGCCCATGTTCTCGAAGGGATCCTCGAGCTCGATCTCCTTCGCTATAGTGACGCCGTCGTTTGTAATCGTGGGAGAACCGAATTTCTTTTCCAGCACCACGTTACGGCCCTTGGGACCAAGGGTCCCACCTACCGTGTCTGCCACCTTGTTGATACCCCGCTCAAGCGCTCTGCGGGCTTCTTCTCCGAATGCAAGCATCTTTGCCATGGTAGTGCTTCCTCCTTTTCATAATCTGCAAATTATAGCCTCGAAAATACCTTTTGATTGAAAATGCTACTTTTCAAGAATGGCAAGTACGTCTCTTTCACTCAGGATAAGATACTCCTCGCCTTCGACTTTGACTTCGGTCCCGCCGTATTTGCTGAAAAGAACCTTGTCTCCGATTTTCACCTCGAGGGGAAGCTTCTGCCCGTTCTCGAGCACCTTGCCCGAACCGACGGCAATTACTTCACCTTCCTGGGGCTTTTCCTTGGCGGTATCGGGAAGCACGATGCCGCCCTTCGTGGTTTCTTCCTGATTGAGAACCTTGACAACAATTCTGTCACCGAGTGGTTTGAGTTTCATGCGTTGCACCCTCCTTGTGCTGCTTTTGAGATGTTAGCACTCTTCTTGTTTGAGTGCTAATTTGCCGCGAATGATAGTACCTGTGAAGCAGCCCAATCTCAAGACACATGAACACGGATTATGCTTCATTTAGAGCTGTTATCTCGTCATTTATCCGCTATACTATTTTTATCTTCGTTTTTTGCTTACCAAGAAACAGAGATCTTTGGCGGAGGTGAATTTTGGGAGTTGTCCCGTGGAGGTTTCAGGCAAGCGCCGCGGAAGGGTCGGCGGAAAGGTCCAGCCCGTCCGTGAGGCCTCTTTCGAAACGGCTTCGCCCCGCAGCCGCTATCATGGCCGCATTATCGGTGCAAAGTCGCGCAGGCGGCATAAAAATTTCCCAGTCGTCTCTTTTTTCGAGCATCCGGCGCAGAAGCGAATTGGAGGCCACGCCACCCGAAACAGCTATCCTCCGCACTCCCGTCAAGCGAACCGCGAGCTCTAGCTTTACCAGAATAGCGCCCACCGCGGCCTTCTGGAAGGAAGCGCAAAGGTCCGCAGGTTCGACTTTACGGCCGGCCTCTTCTTCGTTGCGTAGCCTGGTTAATACAGCCGTTTTGAGACCACTGTAGCTGAACTCGATTTTATCGGTGGATGAAAGTGGTACGGGGAAATCAAAAGCGTCAGGGTCGCCTTTTTCCGCAAGGCGGTCGACGGCAGGACCACCAGGATAAGGCAAGCCCAAAAGTTTGGCCACCTTGTCGTAACATTCTCCTATGGCGTCGTCCCGAGTTTTGCCGAGCAGTTCATAGGTCCCGAAACGGGGGACATGGTACGCTTCCGTGTGCCCTCCGGAAACGACGAGTCCGATGAAGGGTGGTCCAAAATTTTCGTAAGCCACTACATTGGCGAACATGTGCCCCTCTATGTGATTTACTCCCGTCAGGGGAACTTTCCAGGCCTGCGCAAGCGCCTTCGCGGTCATCACACCTACCAGAAGAGACCCCATAAGCCCCGGCCCGTAAGTCACGGCCACAAGATCGGGTTTCCGCAGCCCCTTTATTCCCGCTTCACGCAGCACGTCATCAAGAAGCGGCAACAATATTTCCTGGTGTTTCCGTGAAGCCAGTTCGGGGATTACGCCACCGTACCGCGCGTGTTCCTCCACCTGGCTCGACAGTGCCGAAGCAATGACATTGCGCCTTCCTTCGAGCAACGCTACCCCTGTATCGTCGCAACTGGTCTCCACGCCGAGAGTCAGAAAAGGCACGTTCATGAAATTCACCTGGAGCCGCAACCCGAACAGCCGGCACAGCTTGTCTTACGGCAGCCTGCACGGGACCTTTTTCTCTCGCCCGCTTCGTGTATCAGCACTTTCCCGCCACAGGCGGGACACCTGTCCGCAAAAGATTCACAGTCGAATCTCCCGCCACAGCAGGCACACCGATACTTGTGAATCTCTTTTATTTTGTCGGTACCGTCCATGTCACACTCTCTCCCTGACAACTGAAAATTACCTCCCCACCGGGTTTGATGTATTCCCCCGAAACCGCAAAAGCCAACGTACCCTTGTAACCGCTTGGCAGGTCGCCGACGGGGACGTAGTCCTTTTTTGTGACAATATCGTCTTCGGTGACAGGCCGTCCGTTTACGGAAATCATGTCCGGTTTGAAGGTCCAGGGTTTGAAGGTCTCGAAACTAAGAATGAAAAGTGCGTCCTTTCCTACCTTTTCGGAACCCAGGTAGTTTACATTCCATTGGAGCCACTCGGGCGCTTCCGGGTTTCTTTTAACCGCTTCAAAAAGGGGCCTGTCCACGTAAATGAAATCAAGGCGTGCCCTTGCGCCCAGGATCATGTCTCCAAGCACCTGGCCCTCCAGGTACAACCTGGCTGTTCTTTGTGAAACCAGATCATCCAGGTTTTTCCCGTCCGCCGCGCAGGCGACGGTCAGTACAAAGAACATCAATACCCCCAGAAGACCTTGGCGCCATAGTGGACTTTTCATAATTCTTCGTCCCTCCCGGCCGTTTCAGCCCAGATTTTTATCCCTTTCCGCCCGTTTCGTGTCGCGATTTTTCCAGAAAGATTTCCCTTATCCATTCCCATTCGTCGCTTTTTCCAAGCCAGGTCACAAATCCGTAAATGGAAGCCCCCATGAAAATCGGCATTACCATCCATCCGCCACGAAAAAGTATACCCATTCGCAAAGGATAGGGTAGCACATTTTTGAAAAGCCACACCGCAACGACCATGACGAGTACTCCGAGTACCACCGGTTTCAGCCACCCGATTTTAAAGGGCATCTCGAGGCCGCAACGTCTTCGCAACAGGAAACCCGCAAAAACTGCCGAAGCGGTAAACGAACAAGACGCCCCAAGCGCCAGTCCCGCGTAGGCCAGAGGTTTCATAAAAAGAAGGCCGAAAGCGAAATAGGTCACGACACTCGTGATCGCGACGTACATCGCCTCACGAGGCAATCCTTTTGCGTGAAAGGCTCGCAGCAGCACATTCATGGAAGCCATACCCGGCAAACCCAGGGCGAACATGGCGAGGCTCATCGAAGTAGCATGCCAGGCCCATTCTCCAAAAGCTCCCCTCACAAAAAGAAGGTGAACGATTTCGTCACTGAAAATAACCAGACCGGCGGTGACAGGAAGGACTATGAACATGGCAAAACGCAGCGCGTCTTCTATACCTCGTCTGTAGGCATCCTCGCTTACAAGCAGCTGTCGGGCCAAAAGTGGCAAAATGGCCTGGCTTATGGCTACGACGAAAAGCCCCAGAGGAAGCTGCAGTATACGGTCGGCATAGTTGAGCACGGATATGGAACCCTCCTGCAGGAAAGAACCCAGAACCCGACTTAAAACGGGTATCAGCTGATTTATTGAAAGTCCGGCCGCGTAAGGGAAAAAGAGTTTCAAAACCTTCTTCAGTTCCTCGTTGTCAGCATCGGGTAAGGCAGGAGTCAGGGGCATTCCGTATTTTTTCGTCCAGCACCACTGAAGTGCGCACTGTGCGGCTCCTCCTACCAAAACCGCCAGGGCGAGGCTTTTTATACCCATTTTTGGTGCTAGAATCAGAACCAGCAGTATGAAGACGCCGTTGCTGACGGCGGGAGCGAAAGCCGGAACGAAAAAACATCCCATGCTGTTGAGTACGCCCATCGCAAGGGCCGCTACCGAAATAAACAGCATAAAGGGAAACATGGTCCGCGTCAGGGAAACGGCCTGACGAGCGTTTTCCGCCGAAAAACCGGGCGCTAAAATGGTCACCAGCCAAGGTGCGAATGCAATGCCGAGAACGACCAAAAGTCCGGCCGCGACCAAAAGGACCGTAAAAGTCTGCCTGACGAGCTTTCTCGCCTTTTCGGCTCCGTCACGCTCCAGGGACTGGGAAAAAACCGGCACGAAAGCCGCGGACAGGGCGCCTTCCGCCAAAAGCCTCCTGGAGAGATTGGCAAGCGTGTAGGCAACCAGAAAGGCATCCAGGTGACCCGAAGCGCCGAAGAAAGCCGCTACCAGTATCTCCCTGACAAGACCCAGTATCCTGCTAAGAAAGGTTCCCGCCATCATCCTTAGCGAGTGGCGTACCATTCGGGAACCGCTTGACGCCATTTACTATCTCCCCTGTCGATCCGGCAGAAAGGATGTGTCACGATGCAAGGCAAAACCGTCCTGTGGGGCCTCGGGAACGAACTTCTAGGCGACGACGCCGCCGGAATCATAGCCGCAAGGCGCATATCCGATACCGCGCCAAAAGGCTGGACCATATCTGAATGCGGTACCGTACCGGAAAATTTCCTTCGTGACCTGGCCAAAGACGAAGTCCAGAGACTCATCGTCGTAGACGCGGCAGACATGGGACTTGAACCGGGCGAAATCAGGCTTCTGACCCTGGACGACGCTAAAGACTTCAGCTTCTCGACCCACGGACTTGCGCTTTCGCTCCTTCTGGAACCCTACGCTAATTTCCTGGAAATCGTAATTATTGCAATCCAGCCTCTGACAATCGCACCAGGAAACGGCCTGTCAGAAGCGGTAAAAAAGGCCGTTGATTCCATCATTTCGGCCGTCCCGAACGGTTCATGGAAAAACTATCCACGGCTTCACCAGGAGAAGCGCTCGCCAAGGTAGAATTTCCTGGCCACATCGCTTTCGGCCACCTCTTCTGGTGACCCTTCTATCAGGATGCTTCCCTGGTGTATGAGATATGTCCTGTCCGTTATCGCCAAAGTCTCCCTGACGCTGTGATCGGTAAGCAGTATCCCGTAGCCCTTCGTCCTGAGACCCAGTATGATCTGCTGTATGTCATAGACAGCTATGGGGTCAATACCGCTGAAAGGCTCGTCGAGAAGTATGAAAGCGGGGTCTATGGCGAGGCTTCTGGCTATCTCGAGACGACGCCGCTCTCCCCCGCTCAGGGCATAACCCGGCAGGTCGGCCACTTCCTGCAGGTTGAACTCCTCTATAAGTCTTTCGGTAATCTCCTCTTTCTTTTCCTCGTCGATCCCCTGCTCCTCAAGAACGAGGTGCAGGTTTTTTTCGACGGTCAGGTTGCGGAATGCCGAGGCCTCCTGCGGCAAGTAGCCGATCCCGAGCCTTGCCCGCTTGTACATGGGCAGTTCCGTCAAATCGTCGTTGTCTATGAGAACCCTGCCTCCATCAGGCTTGACAATACCCAGGACCATGTAGAAGGTGGTGGTTTTCCCTGCCCCGTTAGGGCCCAAAAGTCCAACAATCTCCCCTTGCCTGACGGTAAGGTTGACCGAGGAGACCACCGTCCGCCCCTTGTAGGACTTGCTGAGGTTCCTGGCCCAAAGATACTTTCCGCTCATAAGCTTAAGATTCACTCTCCATTTCGACGACGATCCTGGGGTTTCCTTCCGCTTCTATACGGCCGGACTCAAGCCTGTAAATTATCCTGTCGGCCGTAAGAGTCCTGCCCGGTTGCACCGCTTTGGCTTCAACGTAAAAGACCAGAGTCCCGGCAGGTTTGTTGTAATCGGCCCTTTTCGACGTTACCGTGGTAGGGCGCCCATCGGAGGTAGTGGTATCGGCCTTTACATTTCCCCTGGCCTCCAGGGTGACGAATACACCTTCCCTTAGAAGACCTCTTACCTCGTCGGCCCTCAAAACCACGTTCATTTCCGCGTCCTCGAAACGTTTCACGTTTTTCGCAAGGATGCGCCTGTCATCATCTTTTGTCTCGGATTCCATTTCATCGCACCGGATCTTGCGGAGCCCACCTTCCCAAAAGGCATCCACATCGCCCGAAAGTCTCATGAAAGTGCCGTCGACAGAAGCTTCTCCACGCTTTGACACGGCCTCCATGTCCTGTCCGGTTATCTTTACGTTCCCCTCCGCCCTGATCATGTCGGCTCCGGGATCGTAAACCAGCGTGTCCGATACCATCTCAAAAGTCTCCGCCGAAGCTGAAAATGCGAGAAAAAGCGCAAGAGACAGGCTCAAAAAGGCTACCGCAAAGGTCCGTCTCATTCAATACAACACCCGCCCTCCGATTTGGTCCAAAGGAATACAACACCGCCTATTCTACCCCAGGAGAAGACTCTTTTCACCGTTTATTGCAAAAACAGGGTTTCGGCTATCTGTACGGCATTGAGGGCGGCCCCTTTTCGCAGGTTATCCGCCACCACCCACATGGAAAGCGCCTTTTCCCTTCCCGTATCGCGCCTTATCCTCCCAACGAAAACAGGGTCCTTTCCGGCCGCTTCACGGCATGTGGCATAATTTCCGTCAAGGCATTCGTCTACGCACCTTACCCCGGGTGCTTCCCGCAAGACATGCCGGGCCGATTCGGGCGAAACATCCTTTCCGAAGGCGGCCACGATGGACTCGGCATGGCCGCGAAAGACCGGTACTCTAACAGTCGTGCAGCTCACGGCAAGATCGGGAAGATGAAAAATCTTCCGCGATTCGTTGATCATCTTCCTCTCCTCTTCGCTTACGCCTTCCTTGTCGATCGAACCGATCTCAGGCAGCACGTCGAAAGCTATGGGCCTTGTATAAGGACCTGCCTCGGGTTTTTCCCCTTTAAGCACGGCCTTCGACCCTTCCGAAAGGGCCTCTATACCCCGCCGGCCCGTTCCTGAAACGGACTGGAAGGTAACTACCGACATCGATTCGAGCCCGGCGGCGTCGTGAAGCGGTTTGAGAGCCACCACCGCCTGTATGGTGGCGCAGTTAGGGTTGGCTATTATTCCGCGGTGGAAGTCGAGGTCCTTCGGGTTCACTTCGGGAACTACCAGTGGTACGTCGGGGGCCATCCTCCACGCCGAGCTGTTGTCTATCACGACTGCTCCACTAGAGGCAGCTCGCGGGGCCCAGGTTCTGGAGGTATCGCTTCCCGCGGAAAACAGCGCGCAATCCACACCGTGGAAAGAGCTTTCGTCGACGGCCTCGACGACGATATCCCTGCCGCGGAAAGGGACCTTTTGCCCGGCAGACCGGCTCGATGCAAGAGGTAAAAGTTCTCCGACGGGAAAGCCCCTTTCTTCCAGGACCTTTATCATTTCCCTACCAACAAGCCCGGTGGCTCCAAGCACGGCTACCCTCACAGCGACCCCTCCCCGCCAATAAACTCTTCGTGCAGCGACTTGACGGCCTTTTCAATATCACTTGACGCAACTACGCAGGTTATGGACATCGACGTGGAAGATATCATGTCGATGTTTATGCCTTCTGCGGCGAGGTTGGAAAACATCCTGGACGGAACTTCCGGATGGTTGGCCATACCGGCGCCGATAACTGTAACTTTTCCGATCTCGGTATCGAAGGCCACCCCCTGGGCTCCGATCTCCTTTACTATGTCCCTGCAAATATCTATAGCCTCGCCCAAAAATTCTTTTTTCACCAAAAATGCTATGTCGTTTACCTGCCCTCTCATCACGCTCTGGATGATCATTTCCGCGCCCACACCTTCTTCGCTGAGAGCCCCAAACAACCTTGCCGCGATTCCAGGAACGTCAGGAACTCCGAGAACGGCCACCTTGGCGACGTTCCTGTCGCTTGCTATGGACCTGACAATAAGGCTTTCACAAACATCTTCACGCATTATCCATGTCCCCTCTTCCTCTGAGAAAGTGCCTGCAACAAAAAGCGGCACTTCGTAACGGGCCGCCATTTCCACGCTCCTCGCCTGAATGACCTTTGCACCTGCCGCGGCCATTTCCATGCATTCGCCATAGGAAATCCTGGGCAATTTCCTGGCGTCGCCCACTATTCGCGGGTCCGCCGAGTATATGCCGGGCACATCCTTCAAAAACGAACACACCTTTGCCTCAAGCGCCGCGGCGAGCGCCACTGCCGACAGGTCCGACCCGCCCCTTCCCAGGGTTATGACATCTCTGTTTGCACTTTCCGCCTGAAAGCCTGCCACTATAGGGACCTTGCCTTCGTCCAGCAGTCTGGCTACCGGACGGGGATCAACCGCCGTTATCCTTCCGTCGCCGTAACGGCCCTTTCCCCGGATCCCGGCCTCGGACCCTGAAAGGGACATTGCCTTTATCCCCTTGCGCTCCAGAGCCATTGCCAAAAGCGCCACGCTTTGCTGTTCGCCTGTTGAAAGGAGGCGGTCCACTTCCCGGCAGTGACGACCCGCCGAGACGCAACGCGCCAGGTCGATGAGCCTGTCGGTGCTCCCATGCATGGCTGAAACCACCGCAACGACCTGTATACCCTTTTGCCTGTACCGGGCTATCTTGTCGGCCATGATTTCCATATCATCCAGGGATCGAAGCGAACTGCCCCCGAATTTGAAGACTTCCAGACCCATGCTCAGGCCACCTCCCTGGCGTTTCTTTCAGGCGGGACATCATCAAGAGAAGCCCCTTCCTCATCTACATTGAGGACAAAAAACCGGGACCTTACGCCGTTTTCGGAAAAAACGCGACACATGGCCTCGGCCACGTCCCCGGGAGTACCCTGGGCGATGGCCAAAACGCTGGGACCGGACCCGCTTATCGCCACGCCCAGGCAGTTTCTGACGGTCTTTACAGCGTCCAGGATCCGGTCTCCGCCTGGAAAAAGTTTCGAGCGGAAGGGCTGGTGAAGCCGGTCGTCCATCGCCCAGGGTAGATTTTCCCACTTGCCCGCCGCCCAGGACGCGGCAAGCAGTGCCGCCCTGTTAAGGGAAAAGACGGCGTCGTTCATGTCGACTTGCTTCGGAAGGACCTTTCTGGCGTCCTCGGTCCTGACCTGAACGTCCGGGACGGCCACCACCGCGGTTATCCTTTCGGGAGGCGGAGGCAGCTTGACGTACCTGAGTTCCTCCCCGTCCACGCAGCTTACGACAAGCCCCCCCAGACAACAGGGCACCACGTTGTCGGGGTGGCCTTCGATGGCCACCATAACAGGGAGAAGTTTTTCCACCGGCAAAGGCTCATCCCTTACGGCATTTGCCAGCAACACGCCTCCCGCTACCGCACTGGCGCTGCTCCCGAGCCCCCTGCACAGGGGAATCGCGTTGAGGCATCGAAGACTCAGTCCGGGCGGCTCGATACCCCACTTTCTGCATGCTTTTTCGTAGCTTTGGATGACTAGGTTCGACGCCTCGTCGGAAAGCTCGGAGCTTCCCTCGCCTATGACCTCCACTTTATAAGCGCCCGGCTCGTCGACTCCGATCACGTCGTAGAAGTTGTACAAAGTAAGAGCCAGGCCGATGGTATCGAAACCGGACCCCAGGTTCGCCGTAGTCGCCGGCACTCGGACCCTGACGCCCTCCAGATCGGGGTATCTCATGCTTCCATCACCTCCATAAGCGCTTCCCTGTTTGCCTCTACTTCGACGGGATGGCCTATCCTCTCGAGTACCACATTAGGATCCTTGAGACCGGAACCAGTCAACACGGCGACGACCCTGAGGCCTGGGTGCAAGGACCCCTCGGCCGCCAATTTGAAAAGACCGGCGATTCCCGCACATGAAGCGGGTTCGGCAAAGACGCCTTCCCTGGAAGCGAGCAGCTTTTGGGCTTTTAGGATCTCTTCGTCCGAAACGGCTATAAATCTGCCGCCGCTCATGCGCACCGCCCAGCGCGCCCTTTTGCCGTTAACCGGCTTTCCGATCCGGATCGCAGTGGCTACCGTTTCGGGATACGAACAGGGAGAATCAAGGGCTAAAGGAGCTGCACCGGCTGCCTGGACTCCGAACATGGATGGTACCTTCGTGCCCTTTTTGAGGCGTGCATACTGCACGAACCCCGCCCACCATGCGGTGATGTTACCGGCGTTTCCAACCGGGAGGACCACTGCGTCGGGAAAGCCCCCGAGTTCGTCGCAGACCTCCCAGGCACCGCTTCTTTGGCCCCACAGGCGGTACCGGTTGACGGAGTTTACTATGGCCATTTTCTTTTCGGAGGCGATTTCCCTGGCAAGCTCCAGGGCACGGTCGAAATCCCCCTTGATTGCGATAACTTTCGCCCCATGGATGACGGCCTGGGCGAGTTTGCCCAGGGCGACCTTGCCCGCCGGGAGCAACACGTAGCAGGGGACACCCGCTCGCGCCGAATAGGCGGCCGCCGAAGCGGAAGTGTTGCCCGTAGAAGCGCAAATCACGGACCTGGCGCCTTCTTCGAGGGCTTTGGAAACAGCTAAGACCATTCCCCTGTCCTTGAAGGAACCCGTAGGGTTCATCCCCTCGAATTTCCCGAAAAGCTCGATGCCGAGGGTTTCCCCTGTTTTAGAAAGGGGTAAAAGAGGTGTGCCTCCTTCACCCAAATCAAGACGCGGTGTTCGCTTGTTCAGTGGCAAAAGGAGTTCATAACGCGCAAGTATCCCGGACATTTCTTTCGGCCTCCCTTTATGTGATGCGCCTGGAATATAAAAAAAGCCCTTTCCGTCTCCAAGGAGACGGAAAGGGCTTTCATTTGCCTTCCCGCGGTTCCACTCCGCTTCCGTAAAAGAACCAAAAGGTAATTGGTTTCTACGGCACTCTTCCCGCTGTAAGGGGCGAATCCCCGTCACCTTATCCCCTTGTCGGGGCCTCGGATCCGGCTCGGAGGGGGTTTTCCCTTCCGGTTGCGGAGGAGGTCTTTCAGCCGGTGGGCCTCCATCTCTGTCCGTACCTTTGAAGGTACTCGTCCTCTTCATTGCCTTTTTTATGAGCATTGCGTGCTTTTGTCGAAATATTTAGCACTTATACCCTTTTAAAGCGGACTTGTCAAGACATTGCGCATTTTTGCGTACTCTGATAGAATACGCCGTCACATAGTGGCTTATCCGGGGAGGCTGATTGCATGGCCGAAGAAACCTTGACGGAACAGATAATCTTGACAAGGGAAGGCTACGAGAAACTTCGCTCCGAACTCATTCAACTTCGAAGTGAAGGCCGCCAGGAGATCTCAAGGATGCTTGAAGAGGCAAGGAGCTTCGGAGACTTGAGTGAGAACGCCGAATACCAGGCGGCAAAAGACGCGCAGGCAAAACTCGAAAGCCGTATTCAGTGGCTGGAATACCAGTTGAGCAAAGCCAGGGTCGTCGACTCGAAAGACCTAGACACCAGCAGAGTCAGCCTAGGGACAAAAGTTACGCTCCTGGACCTCGACAGCGGCAAGGAACTTTCCTATGTGATCGTAGGGTCCGAGGAATCCGACCCCAAGGCCAACAGAATTTCCGCGGCGAGCCCGGTTGGGCAGGCTCTTCTAGGCAAATCCATTGGCGAGGAAGTGATCGTCAGGGTTCCAAAGGGGACAAGGAAATTCCGCGTCAACGATATAAGCGTCTAGCAACGGCGAAAGGGGAGCGAATTTGAAACGATGCGGCCGCAAAGTTCCGCAAAGGACCAGCCGAATGCGGCTGCCGCCTTAGGGACAAGGCTTGTGGCCGTCATGCCCGGTGCCGTGTTGACTTCCAGCACGAAAGGTTCTCCTTCCGGGGAAAGCCTTAGATCCACCCTGCTGTAAACCCTGCAGCCAAGGGCAAGATGTGCCTTTAAAGCCGCCTCGGTAACGGTGGAGGCAATTTCCTCGCCCAACGGAGCCGGACAAAAATATTCGGTGTTGCCCGGAACATATTTGGCATCATAGGTGTAAAAGCCTTTTTTGGGTTTTATTTCCACCGCCGGTAAAGCTAATATCCTGCCTTCCTCCTGCCAGACTGTGACGGTTATCTCTTTTCCGGGTATATATTTTTCGACCAATATGGCATCGCCATAACTGAAAGCGCATTCCATTGCGGCGGAGAAACCGGCAGGGCAACCTGCTATCGACACCCCTACAGTACTTCCACAGCAAGCAGGTTTGACAACCACTTTGCTCCATTTTTCGAAGAGTTCTTCCACTTCCGACACGGGCAGGTCTTTCGGGAAATGTTCAAAACATCTCGACGGTGGAGTCGGGACTCCAGCCTGTCTGAAAAGGGCCTTGCTCAGGATCTTGTCCATGGCCTTCATGCAGGCCTTTGGTCCCGAACCTGTGTAGGGCCTGCCCAGAAATTCAAGCAGGTTTTGCAGCGTCCCGTCCTCGCCCCAGCCCCCGTGAAGAGCTACAAAAAAGACATCGGCGCCAGAGGCAATGACTTCCTTTAAAACATCTTCCTTCGAAAGTACGTCCACTTCCCGAACCCGAAAACCCCGTTCCTCGAGCGCTCCTGTAACGGCACGGCCGCTTGAAAGGGAAACTTCCCTTTCGGGACTGTCTCCACCGCAAAGTACATCCACACGGACGGGGGCAGCCCCGTTTCCACAGCTATTTTTCATAAAAAGCCCTCCAGCCTTGAATCCTGAATGACCTGACTAGGGGATAAAAAGCCCTAATCCGGCCCTCCCAAAAAGAAAGGGTGTGAAGGGAAGGCGTCGATAACCAGCCTTAGTTCCGCCCAGTCGTCGTCGGAGCGGGACCTGTCGTCCCTGAACCTGATCTGTATGTTGTAACAGCAGTCGTTATCGTACACGAGGGCGTAATACATTTCGTCCAGGTTCTCGGTGCGAACGTTGTAGCCGGCTCTCGTGGTAAATTTCCAGTTCTTGAAAAGAGGCACTGTCACAGCTTGATACAAGTCCTTTTGGTCGGAGTAACGGTCCCACTGCATGGGAGACCCTCCATAGACCCATCTCTGGCGCCAGCTCGTCACCATCTCGATATCCCCGACGGGCCACCGGACGCCGAAACCAACGTCGGTCCTCTTCTGGGAATCCGGGAGATCGCGTCCAGCCCCGGACCCCGAAGCATTGTCATAACTGTAGTGCCAGTAACTGGCTGACCAGAAGGGTGTGACATCCCCTACTTTAGTTGAGCCCGAAAGGCGGACCCTGCCCGCGATACGGTCGGCGGAGGTCTCTCTGCCGCTGACCGACAAGGCTTCATAGGACCCCCATGTGGCAACAAAATCGAGGCTGCCTATTTCCCCCGGGAGCGGGTAACGTGGAGACTCCAAGGTGAATTCCGGGGATTTCCAGAGCACTCCCTTGAAGGTGTCCCCAAGGGCCTTCTCGATATTCACTGTCTGCGCCTCGGCCCACTCCAGTCGGGTTTGCCATTCGCCCAGGGCATAGGTAGCCCCATAGCGCGGACGGAAACGTTTTTCGTCTCTTTCGGAGTCCCAGCTTCGCTCCAGGTGAGTATAGACGCCCAGGTCTTCGTTAAGGGCGTATCCCATCGAAAGGTAGGACTCCAGGTCTTCTTCCTTCCAGTAGATGGCCTTCCAGCGAGCCGTGAAGGGGTAAGCTCCGAAGTTGCTACCCCACATGACGCCAACACCCTTGTCGCTGTCGTACAGGATGGAGGGAACCAGCGGCGAAGCCGGCTCCTTTTCCCGAAGGTCTATTATGTAATCGAAGGGATATGTCAAGACATAATTTTCATTCAGATAGAGTTTGGGCTTTTGCACGATCGCACGGTACCCCGGCAGAACCACTATCTTTCTGGAAAACAGGCTATAATGTGAAGTTTCTTCTGAACAGGTCGTGAGCGCCGTATCCTGCCATCGGTAGACCCGATCTCCATCGATCACTTCTTCCCTTACCGGAGAGCGGAGCCATTTTTCCTCGTCCAGGCTCGAAACCTGTATCGTCCGGACCGTTCCGTCGTCGGCGTATACGTACCCGCGTTCAGCCGGGTATTTGCCATGGGCATCGCGGAGTTCACCTTTTCCGGAAACCATGTCAAAAAAAAGACTGGATCCTTTAAGCTCCTGGGCGCCCTGTATAAGGGTAACCTGTGACTTGCCTTCACCGAAAGCCTCCACTGTGTTCTCAAGGGTTTTATAAACCACCCTGTCGGCGTAAACGCGGATATCCTTGTATTTGAGCCTGACGGTGCCCTCGGCGAAGGCTACATCCTCTTTTTGTTCGTAGACGACCTCGTCCCCTTCGAGAACAACTTCGGATACCTCGGCGGCAAAGGTGTACGCGGTCGAAAGTACCTCAAAAAGGATTAAAGTGAAGAGGAACACGCAAGAGCGCTTTTTTAGCGTTCCGGTCTTTTCCATGACACGGCGACTCCCTTTTCCAGAATCATTTCGCCACCAGGGCGGATAGTTCCGGTATTACCCCTGACATCAACGGTTTCATTCCAGAGGTGAAGACCATCAGGGAAAAACCAGGCCTCTTTTTCGCCGTCCCAGCGTGCCAGAGGAGCCTTCCAGAAAACAGGCCTGATTTCATCTTTCGACCTTCCCGAAGGGTCGATCAATTCTATTTTCCCGGCATCGTGGGTTACGGTACCCTCCGGAGCATCCATCAGCCAGATTTTCCCGTCTTTGGTGGTGAGAACTACATCGATCGATTCGAGCCGGTTCAGGCTCTCGTAGCGCTCCGCCCTTTCCGAGTGAAGCACCCACACATCGCCTGAAACCTCCCGCTCCAGGTCAATCCCTCGCAGAACGACTTCAGGCGTTCCGTATTCCTTGTGCCCTCCCTCATCCATGCCCATATCCCTGTATATCAGCGCTCCCCACAACAGAGCCAGAAGCACAAACGTCACAGCCAATAATTTTCCCCGATTCATAAGGGCATGGTTCCTCCATTTTCAACAGGCTGACCGCTGCCACATGACAAGACCTGCCACGCGGCTAAAGTCTGTAATCGATCAGGGCTGAAAGTCCTACCTGCTGGACGCGACGGAACTGTTTCAGTGGGTTGGTTGAATCGATTGGAATCAATATCTCGACCCTGAACCTGTCCCTGAATTTCACCTCCAGCTGGGCCACGGCCTTTGTATTCTCTACCGGTTCCGCCGGCCCCGAAACCTGGGCCGCCCCTATGGCGGTACCGCTTCCAACGGTAAGGATGGGAACCACCTTCGTGGACTCCTCGGCCCCTACCCCCCGGTTGAAGGTCACGGTGTTGATGAAATCGTTCAGGGGTTCCGCCAGGGCCCCTACAAGGAAACCTCCGCCGACTACGCCTATAAGGTCCTTAAGCTCGAAGGCAAGGGCTCCTCCGGTGGCCATGAATATACCAAAAACGCATAGCGCTATAGTCTTGCGCATTTTTTTAATCATTTTAGTTCCTCCCATTTATCGCCGATGTCTGCTGAAACGCCGTCTTCTTCAGAACCGGTGTAGGACCCGACCTGTAACCCATCGGTGCCGGACTGCACCTTTTTCAGCATTCCCTCCGGCACCGGGAAAGCACGCACGGTCATCTCTTTTGCTGTTTCAAGAAAGATGGGCGTTCCGGCCGGAATGTCTATGGCGTCACCCCTGACGAAAAAACCTCCGATAAGTCCGGCAGGGCCAAGCGCGGCAACTCCGACGAGGCTTGTACCTATAGCAGCGGCCACGCTTTCATCACTTTTTGCCTTGGTAACCGAGGCATCTCCCAAAAAGACCGGTATCGTTTCGGGTCCCAACGGGTCCAGATAATCGAAGGCAAAAGTTATCTCCGAGGGTCTGCCAAAACTTTTGGGTTGTTTAACTGATTCTACCTTCGCGAATACCAGGCTCCCTTTCGGAGCCACCAGGTAGCCGTCGACGATGAGGTTTTCCTCCAGCTTGAGCTGGACTTCGTCGCCTTTTTTGGCCGTCGCCGGTCTGATGGTATCTACAAAAGAGACCTTGAAAACATAATTCGCCGGAAGCAGGATCTCCGCCCAACTTATCTGATCGGGAAAAAGCAGGGATATCAGGCGCTCAAGACGCATGGCAAGGGGCTTGTCTTCCGTGGCGGCTCCTTCCAGCACCCTTTCAAGCTGTGAAATACGGGTGCTCACAGGCTTTTGAGAATACACCTCATGGCCTATAGACCATTCGCAAACGCCAAGCTTGAAAACCATCGGCGGCTGTCCCAGGCTACCATCGATGATAAAGCTTTCCAGGCCGTTCAATCGTTCTGAAAGGCTGCCCGGGAGTTCACGCCCGAAAAGATCCTTTTCGACGCGGGCGAGGCGCTCCACCAGCCCGCCTGAAGCCTCCCTGCCGTAAAGCGCGATTTCTATCTTCTGTTGGGTCACGACAGGAGGAGTACCCAAATCCTGGGCAAGCGCACCCGTCGGACCAGCCAAAAACATAAACGCCAGAAACAAAAGCACACACTTTTTCATCGAAGTTCGCCTCCCTGTTTCAAGATCCGTTTTGCATAGCCGCGGCCAAAAAGGCCGTGAAAAGTGGATGGGGCCGCACCGGCCGGGACCGAAACTCTGGGTGAAACTGAACACCCACGAACCATGGATGATCCTTAAGTTCTACTATTTCCACCAGGTCCCGTCCGGGACAGATCCCCGCCGTCTTGAGTCCTGCTTCGTCGAGGCGCTTTCTGTAATCGTTGTTGAATTCGTAACGGTGCCTGTGACGTTCGTGAACCAGCTTCGTACCATAAGCTTCCCGCACCCTGGTGCCCTCGATCAACTCGCAGGGATAAAGACCGAGCCGCATGGTGCCTCCCTTGTCGGTAACTTTCTTCTGCTCGTCCATGAGATGGATCACGGGATTCGGGGTTCCCGGGTCGAACTCCAGGCTGTTGGCCGCCGCTATGCCGCATACGTTGCGTGCAAACTCCACCACGGCTATCTGCATGCCCATGCAAAGACCGAAGTAGGGGATTTTCTTTTCCCTGGCGTATCTTGCAGCCTCTATCTTTCCCTCGGTTCCCCTTGAACCGAACCCGCCTGGTACAAGTATACCCTGCGCGCCCCTAAGCATATTTTCGACGCCCTGTCTTTCCACTTCCTCGGCCTCGACATGACGGAGCCTGATTCCGCACCCGAGCCCTGTCGCGGCATGCGTTAGAGCCTCCACGACGCTGAGGTAGGCATCCTTATGGCTGACGTACTTGCCTACCATGGCGATTTCTATTTCTCTTTCGGGATTAGAGTAAGCTTCCACGAAATCCCGCCAGTCGGAGATTTCGGGTTCCTCGTGGTCTGAAAGGCCGAGCCGCTCCATGACCAGGCTGTCGAAGTTTTGTTCGCAAAGCTGCAGGGGCACTTCGTAAATGGTGGACGCGTCCACCGCCTGTATGACGGCCTTTTTCGGGACGCTGCAGAAAAGGGCTATCTTGTCCCGGATGTCACTGCCCAGAGGACTGCTGGAACGGCACACTATAATGTCCGGCTGGATGCCTATCCTGCGCAGTTCGTGCACACTGTGCTGCGTGGGTTTCGTCTTGAGTTCTCCCGCGGCCTTTATATAAGGGACAAGCGTCACGTGACAGTAGACTACGTTTTCCCTGCCTACGCGGTTCGCCAACTGTCGTATGGCCTCCAGAAAGGGCTGTCCCTCTATGTCGCCGACGGTTCCTCCGATCTCGGATATAACTATGTCCACGTCGTCGTCGACCTTGAGGATGCTCTCCTGTATCTCGTTCGTGACATGGGGAATCACCTGGACCGTGGCTCCCAGGTATTTCCCGCTCCTTTCCTTGGAAATTACCGAGGAATAAATCTTCCCGGTGGTTACCGAATTGTCGGAACAAAGCGATTCATCTATGAAGCGCTCGTAATGCCCAAGGTCAAGGTCTGTTTCGGAACCGTCGTCGGTGACGAAGACCTCTCCATGCTGAAAAGGATTCATCGTACCGGCATCGACATTGATGTATGGGTCCATCTTGATGATGGAGACCCTGAAGCCCCGCCGTTTAAGGAGAACGCCCAAAGACGCCGCGGTAATCCCTTTACCCAGGGACGAAACGACTCCTCCAGTGACAAACACATACTTGGCCATTTATGGTCTCCTCCCGCACAGGTTTGCCTCTTTTTCAAAAAAACCGGACCAGAACGTCACGCTTCTGGTCCAGTTTATTTCAACTCCGGGGTTTTGTCATACGTAAAAGAGCGCAATCCACAAGGT